>WNGE01000171.1_pt1 | contig 121540 bp, 114 predicted proteins | sample 5400651 | NCBI WGS metagenome assembly WNGE01 (sample SAMN13153370, study PRJNA577476) | soil metagenome | isolation source: 60 cm soil or saprolite under grassland replicate 2 | place: USA:California | collected 2016-06-15 | reverse complement strand
GATGGTGGTGCCGGGAGACACCGTGTCGCTCGAGATCAACCTGATCACCCCCATCGCCATGGAAAAGGGGCTGCGCTTCGCCATCCGCGAAGGCGGCCGCACCGTCGGAGCCGGAACCATTACCGAGATCCTGGAGTAACGATGCGAATGCTTTTCGCCATGGGATGTTGCGCCGCGGCCGTTTGCTCTCTACCGGCCGCGTCGAGCGGCCGATGAAAAACGACAAGATCCGAATTCGCCTGAAGGCGTTCGACTACCGGATCCTCGACCAGTCTGCGTCGGAGATCGTGGACACGGCGCGGCGGACCGGCGCGAAGATCGCCGGCCCGATCCCGCTGCCGACGGCGGTCTCGCGCTACACGGTGAACCGCTCGCCGCACATCGACAAGAAGTCGCGGGAGCAGTTCGAGATGCGGACGCACAAGCGCCTGCTCGACATCTTGGAGCCCACCTCGCAGACCGTGGACGCGCTGATGAAGCTGGAGCTTCCGGTGGGCGTGGACGTCGAGATCAAGGCGTTCGGGAAGTAGGCCGCCATGCCCGTACGTGGAATTCTCGGCAGGAAGGTGGGGATGACCCAGATCTTTGCGACCGACGGCACCCTCGTGCCGGTCACGGTGGTCGAAGCGGGCCCCTGCCTCATCGTGCAGAAGAAGACGCCGGACCGGGACGGCTACGTGGCCGTCCAGATCGGGCTCGTGGAAGCGCGCCCCGATCGTCGCGCCAACCGCTCCCGTAAGGGTCACTTCGACCGCGCGGGCGTGGCTCCGATGCGCAATCTCGCGGAAGTCGAGCTCGACGGGGATGACGAGTGCAAGCCGGGCGACAAAGTGCTCTGCGATACGTTCAAGGAGAAGGACCACGTCGACGTCATCGGCGTCTCGAAGGGGAAGGGCTTTGCCGGCGTCATCCGCCGGCACCACTTCCGCGGCGGCGCCGCGACCCACGGCTCGATGTTCCACCGGGCCCCGGGCTCGATCGGAGCGTCGGCATTCCCTTCGCGGGTCATGCCGGGCAACCGCTCCTCCGGACGCCTGGGCGGCCGGCAGGCGACCGCGAAGAACCTCGTCGTCGTGCGTGTGGACCCGGAGAAAAACCTCATCTACCTGGGCGGTCCGGTGCCGGGCGCGCGGCGCTCGCTCGTGAAGATCGTGCGCTCGACGTTTGCGAAACCGGAATAGAGCCATGGCGAAATTGCCCGTCGTGAACTGGAAGAAAGAGCGGGTCGGGGAGGTCGACCTCCCCGCGGCGGTCTTCGAGTACCCGTTCCGCAGCCATCTCGTGTGGGAGGCAGTCAAGGCGTATCTCGCTGGAGCCCGAAGCGGGACGCACAAGACCAAGACGCGCTCGGAAGTCTCGGGCAGCGGCCGCAAGCCCTTCAAGCAGAAGGGGACGGGCCGCGCGCGGCAGGGTGGCTCCCGGCCCCCGATTCACCGCCACGGCGGCACCGCCCACGGTCCCGTTCCCCGCTCCTACGCGCAGAAGTTGTCGATCGGAGAGAAGAAGAACGCGTTGAAGGCGGCGCTCTCGCGCCGGGTCCAGGAGGAGCGACTCCTCGTGCTCGAAGGTCTCGATCTCGAAACCCACCGGACGAAGGACTTGAAAGCCGCGGTCGAGGCGCTCGGGATCTCCGGGAAAGCCCTCTTCGTCGGCTCGCGCAGAAACGACAACTTCGAGCGCGCCTCCCGCAACGTCTCGGAATGGAAGATCGTCGATCCGCTCGCCGTGAACGTCTACGACGTCATGAGCCACGGCACCGTCGTCGTCTCGAAGGATGCTCTCTCGCGAGTCGTCGAGACGCTCGGAGGCAAGTGATGGATCCCCAGCGCATCATCCGCAAACCCCTGATCACCGAGAAGGCCACGCGAATGAAAGAAGCCTCGAACACGGTCTGTTTCGAGGTGGACCGTTCGGCCAACAAGATCGAGATCGCCCGGGCGGTCACCGCGCTCTTCGGCGTCAAGGTGGCCGAGGTTCGAGTCGCCAACCGCGAGGGCAAGTGGAAGCGGATGGGCAAATTCATCGGCCAGCGCAAAGGCTGGAAGAAGGCTTACGTGCGTCTCGCCGCCGGCGAGAAGCCGATCGAGTTCTTCGAAGGGGTGTAGCCATGGCGTTGAAGAAGTTCAGCCCGACCTCGGCGGGACGGCGTTTCCAGACGTCGCTCTCGTTCGACGACGTCTCCTCGGCACGCCCCGAGAAATCACTCACGATGGGTCTGCGATCGACGGGCGGACGCAACAGCCAGGGCCGGATCACGTCGCGGTACATGGGCGGCGGCCACAAGCGGCTCTATCGCATCATCGATTTCCGGCGCGACAAGATGGGCGTCCCCGCTCGCGTCGCGGCGATCGAGTACGACCCGAACCGCTCCGCCCGGATCGCGCTCCTTCACTATGTCGACGGGGAGAAGCGCTACATCCTCGCGCCCAACGGTCTCGAGATCGGAGCCCACGTGGTTTCGGGGCCGACGGCCGACATCATCGCCGGCAACGCTCTGCCGTTGAAGGGCATCCCGCTCGGCACCACGATCCACAACATCGAGCTGAAACGGGGTCGGGGCGGTCAGCTCGTCCGTTCGGCCGGCGCCGCCGCGCAGCTCATGGCCAAAGAGGGAAGTTATGCGCAGGTCCGCCTGCCTTCCGGCGAGGTGCGCGAGGTCCATATCGAGTGCTACGCGACCATCGGACAGGTCGGAAACATCGAGCACGAGAACGTGTCGATCGGAAAGGCGGGACGGAACCGCTGGATCGGCATCCGGCCTCACGTGCGCGGCGTCGCCATGAACCCGGTCGACCACCCGATGGGCGGCGGCGAAGGGAAGACTTCGGGAGGAAGACATCCGACTTCGCCCTGGGGCTGGAAGACGAAGGGCCGGAAGACCCGGAACAACAAGCGCACGGACGACTCGATCATCCGCAGGCGCAAGTCGAAGGCATAGGAACGAACGATGGCGCGATCGATCAAGAAGGGTCCATTCATCGACGACCACCTCGCGAAGAAGGTGGCGGAATTGAACGCGACGCGCGAGCGGCGGGTCGTCAAGACCTGGTCCCGCCGCTCGACGATCACCCCGGACATGGTCGGGCACACGCTCGCCGTACACAACGGGCGCAAGTTCATTCCGGTGTATGTCGCCGAGAACATGGTGGGTCACAAGCTGGGCGAGTTCGCTCCGACGAGAATCTTCAAAGGACACGGCGGCAAAAAGGCCGAGACCGGCGCGAAGGTCGGAGGTCCGCCGACGGCTCCCGGAGCCGCGCCCGCCGCTGCCCCGGCGGCGCCCGCGCCGACTCCGACGAGAGGGACCTCGGCATGAAGGCGCGGGCGACGCTGCGCTACCGGAAGGGGTCGGCCCAGAAGGCCCGGCTCGTCGCGGACCTCGTGCGCGGGAAGCCGGTCAGCGACGCGCTCGCGATCCTGCGTCACACGCCGAAGGTGGCGTCACGCGATATCGAGAAGACGTTGCGGTCGGCGGTCGCCAATGCCGAGCAGAAGGAAGCGCATTTAGACGTCGATGAGCTGGTCGTCAAGAAGATCTTCGTGGACAAGGGACCGCAAGACAAGCGCGTCCGGCCCGCCCCGATGGGACGGGCTTACCGCGTCCTGCATCGCAAGAGCCACCTGACCATCGAAGTGTCGGACGAGGCATAGGAAACAGAGGAATTCATGGGACAAAAAGTCCACCCGTACGGCTTCCGCCTCGGTTTCAACCGGACCTGGCACTCGCGCTGGTTCTCGGTCAAGGAATACCAGAACTACCTGCACGAGGATCTGGCGCTCCGCAAGGAGTTGAAGGCGCGCCTTTCCCACGCCGGGGTATCGGAAATCGACATCGAGCGCTTCGCGAACAAGCTCAAAGTCAACATCCAGACGTCGCGTCCCGGAATCATCATCGGGAAGCGCGGAGCCGAAGTGGACAAGCTCCGCGACGAGCTGCAGAAGCGGATGAAGGGCGAAGTCCACATCAACATCATCGAGATCCAGCGGCCGGAGACGGACGCGCAGCTCGTATCGGAATCGATCGCGCTGCAGCTCGAGCGGCGGGTCGCCTTCCGGCGCGCGATGAAGAAGGGGATCGAGTCGGCGTTTCGGTTCGGGGCGCAGGGGATCAAGATCCGCTGCGCCGGTCGGTTGAACGGCGCCGAGATCGCGCGCGCGGAGTGGTATCAGGAGGGGCGGCTGCCTCTCCACACGCTCAAGGCCGACATCGACTACGGTTTCGCCGAGTCGAACACCACGTACGGAAAGATCGGCGTCAAGACCTGGATCTACCGCGGCGAGCAGCACAAGGCGAAGAACCGGCGAAAGACCGCCTGAGACCGGAAAACGAGAAACGGAAGACGAGCTAGACCATGTTGATGCCATCCAAGGTCAAGTACCGAAAGCAGCAGCGCGGCCGCATGCGCGGCAAGGCGCACCGCGGCGGCACTCTCGCCTTCGGGGACACCGGCCTGCAGGTGCTCGAGCCGGGATGGGTCACGGCCCGGCAGATCGAGGCGGCCCGCATCGCGATGACCCGCGCGGTCAAGCGCGGGGGCAAGATCTGGGTCCGGATCTTCCCGGACAAGCCGTACACGAAGAAGCCCGCGGAGACCCGCATGGGCAAGGGGAAGGGCCCGCCGGAAGGGTGGGTCGCGGTCGTAAAACCCGGCCGGATCCTGTACGAGATGGAAGGGGTCGATCTGGCGACCGCGAAAGAGGCTCTCGGGCTCGCCGCCGACAAGATCGGCCTCGCGACCCGTTTCGTCACCCGCGAGTCGGAGATGGAGATTCGATGAAGAAGAAGGAGAGAGAGACGCTCGCCCAGCAGGGGGAGAGCGAGCTCCTCGAAAAGGAAAAGCAGATCCGGGAAGCGTCCTGGAAGCTCCGGCTCCAGAAGGCGACCGGACAGCTCGACAACCCGATGCGCCTGAAGACGCTGCGGCGGGACCTCGCGCGAATCAAGACCTTCCGCCGCGCGCTCGACCGGAAGGCGGAGAACTCGTAATGGAACAGACCTCGAAAAACCCGGCGCCGCGCGGCAGAGCGACCAAGATCGGCCGAGTCGTCTCGGATGGGATGAACAAATCGATCGTGGTCGAGGTGGGACGCCGCGTCCAGCACGACCGATACAAGAGGACGATCCGTCGGACGAGCCGCTTCATGGCTCACGACGAGTCGAACACCGCCAAAGTCGGCGACCGCGTCCGCATCGAAGAGACGCGGCCGATGTCGAAACGGAAGCGGTGGATTCTGCGGGAAGTCCTCGTGAAGGCGGAAGCGTAGATGTTCTCCACCGAACGTCGATTCCACGAGATCGCGCCATGATCCAGATGGGCACGATCCTCGAGGTCGCGGACAACTCGGGCGCCCGCAAGATCGCCTGCATCCGGATGCGCGGCGGCTCGGCGGGGCGTTACGCTGGCTTAGGCGACGTCATCACGGCGTCCGTGAAGGAAGCCGCGCCCGACTCTCCGTTCGTCGAGAAGCACGGCAAGCGCGTCGTCAAGGCGGTGATCGTTCGGACGCGGCGCAACCACCGGCGGCGCGACGGCTCCTACATCCGGTTCGACGACAACGCCGCGGTCCTGATCTCTCCGGAAGGAGAGCCGGTGGGGACGCGCGTGTTCGGGCCGGTCGCGCGCGAGCTTCGGGAGAAGAAGTTCATGAAAATCATCTCTCTCGCTCCGGAGGTCCTTTGAAGGACAGAAAAAAGCCGCGGCTGAGGAAAAATGACGTGGTCGTCGTCGTCACCGGACGGGATCGGGGACGGCAGGGGAAGGTCCTGAGGGTCCTGCCGACCGAGGACCGGGTCATCGTCGAACGCGTCAACATGATCAAGCGGCACGTCCGGCCGAATCCGTCGAAGAACATCGCCGGCGGGATCTCGGAGAAGGAGGCGCCGATCCACATCTCCAACGTGATGCTCGTCGACCCGGACGGCAACACGCGGACCCGGATCGGCCGGCGGCGCGACTCCGACGGCTCCCCGGAGCGCTACGCGAAGAAGAGCGGAGCGGCCCTGGCGTGAGACCGCGACGTAAGAAGAACGAGAGAAAGAAATGGTTCCGAGACTGAAAGAACGGTACGAACGCGAGATCCTTCCCGAGCTCTCGAAGGAGCTCGGCGTGGACAACGTCATGGCGTTGCCGCGCCTGGACAAGATCATCCTGAACATGGGGATGGGAGAGGCCGTGGCAAACCCGAAGATCCTCGAGGCCGCCGTCGAGGAGCTCTCGGCGATCGCGGGGCAGCGAGCGGTCGTCACCAAGGCCAAGAAGTCGATCGCGACCTACAAGCTGCGCGCGGGAATGCCCATCGGGGTCCGGGTGACCCTCCGGGGCCGCCGGATGTACGAATTCCTCGACCGGCTGATCAACATCGCGCTGCCGCGGGTGCGCGACTTCCGCGGCGTCTCTCCCAAGGCGTTCGATGGCCGGGGCAACTACACGCTCGGGGTCCGGGACCACTTCATCTTCCCGGAGATCGATTACTCGAGGACGGACAAGTCGAAGGGATTGAACGTGACGATCGTAACTAGCGCCGGGCGCGACGATCGCGCGCTCGCGCTCCTGAAGCGGTTGGGGATGCCGTTCGGCCGCTGACGGCTCGACGGTCAAGAGAAGCGAAGAGGAATTCATGGCAAGACGGGCAATGAGGATCAAGGCCGCCAGGAAGCCGAAGTTCATGACGCGGACAGTGCGCCGCTGCCGCGTCTGCGGGCGCGCGCGCAGCGTTCTGCGCAAGTTCGGGCTCTGCCGCATCTGTTTCCGATCGAACGCGAACGCCGGGTACATCCCCGGCGTCATCAAGGCGTCGTGGTGAGCCGATGAACACCAGCGATCCGCTCTCCGACCTCTTGAACCGACTCCGCAACGGGATGCGGGCGGGCCACGAACGCGTGGACGTTCCCTCCTCGCGCATCAAGGAGGACGTGGTGAGGGTCCTCGCCGAGGAGGGCTACATCGCTTCCTGGCGCCGCGTCGAGGAGAAAGGCCGGCCGCTCATCCGCGTCGGCCTGAAATACGACGGCGAAGGCGTCCCGATCGTCGCTGGCTTAGAGAGAGTCTCGCGGCCGGGACGCCGCGTCTATGCCCCCGCGAAGGAGATTCCGGACGTCCTGGGCGGCCTCGGGATCTCGATCATTTCCACGTCCAAAGGGGTCCTGACCGGCCGGAAGGCGCGCGACGCGCGCTTGGGCGGCGAGATCCTCTGCAACGTCTGGTAGGAGAACGTACTTTGCCTGTCATCCTGAGCGGAGCGAAGGATCCCTCCCTTTTCCGGGAGATTCCTCGGGCCTTCGGCCCTCGGAATGACAGGGGACTGTTCTGGTAGGAGAAAGCCGTGTCACGCATCGGAAGAATGCCCGTGCCGATCCCGCAGGGGGTGGAAATCCGCTCCGACGGAGAGTTCGTCCGCGTCAAGGGCCCGAAAGGCGAGCTCACCAGCCGGATCCCGCCGGGCATCGCGGTCGAAATCGACAAGGGAGAGGTCCGGTTCGCTCGGTCGAACGACGAACCGCAGCAGCGAGCCTGGCACGGCCTCGTGCGCAGCCTGGTCGCGAACTCGGTCGAGGGCGTCACGAAGGGCTTCACCCAGGAGCTCGAGATCGTGGGCGTCGGTTACAAGGCCGAGGTCAAAGGCAAGGCAGTCGTATTCGCGCTCGGCTACTCCCACCCGATCAACTTCCCGATCCCCGACGGGATCGCCGTGGCGCTCGACGCGAAGGCGGGCAAGCTCACGGTGACCGGCGCGGACCGGCAGAAAGTCGGGCAGACGGCCGCGGAGATCCGCCGGCTGCGCGTGCCCGATCCGTACAAGGCGAAGGGAATCAAGTACGCCAACGAGGTCATCCGGCGCAAGGTCGGAAAGGCCGGCGGGAAGTAGGAAGATGAACCGATCGCAAGCGCGCACCGAGGCGCGTCAGAAGGTCCGCACGCGCGTGCGCCGCCGTGTGAAAGGCTCGAGAGATCGCCCCCGGCTCGCCGTGTTCAAGAGCGGCCGGCACATTTATGCGCAGGTGATCGACGATGCGTCGGGCGCGACGCTCGCGCACGCCTCGTCTCTCGATCCGGCGCTGAAAGGCGAAAAGAAGAGCGGCGCCAACCGGGAGACCGCGACGCGCGTCGGCACGCTCGTCGCCGAGCGAGCGAAAGGCAAGGGAATCGCGCGGGTCGTGTTCGACCGCGGCGGCTACATCTATCACGGCAAGGTCAAAGCGCTTGCCGAGGCGGCCCGGCAGGGCGGTCTCGAGTTTTGAGCGGAGCGAGGAGAAGGAGCCAATGAGCAGCAATCGCATGTCCCGGGCTCCGCGCGAGCGGGAAAAGGAGCGCGACGCCCAGGGGCGCGAGCTGATCGACCGCGTGGTCCACATCAACCGCGTCACCAAGGTCGTCAAGGGGGGAAAGAACTTCTCCTTCTCGGCGCTGGTCGTCGTCGGAGACGGGCAGGGACGCGTCGGATACGGCTCGGGCAAAGCGAAGGAAGTTCCGATGGCCATCAAGAAGGGGATCGAGATGGCCAAGAAGAACATGCAGCAGATCTCTCTGAAGGGAACGACGATTCCCCATGCGGTGCTCGGCCGCTACGGCGCCGGACGCGTTCTTCTCAAGCCGGCGGCGCCCGGGACGGGCGTCATCGCGGGGGGGCCGGTCCGCGCCGTGCTCGAATCGGTCGGCATCCAGGACATCCTGACGAAGTCCCTCCGCACGACGAACCCGCACAACGTCATCAAGGCGACGTTCGAGGGACTGACCCGGCTGAAAAACGCGGACGAGATGCGCAAGCGGCGCGGCGCCGCCGGCTCGCAGCCCGATGTCGCCGCGCCGGTCGAGGTGGAATCGTGAGCGGGACGCGGGGGTCTTCCGAAGCGCGGGTGAAAAAGCCCCGCGCCCGCAAGGCCGAACGCGCGAAGACCCTCCGCCTGCGCCTCGCGAAGAGCGGGATCGCAACACCTGTCGGCCAGAAGGCGACGATCCGGGCGCTCGGATTCCGCCGCGTCGGCCAGGTCGTCGAGCGCGAGGACAGCCCGTCGCTGCGGGGACGCATCCGCAAGATCCGTCACTTGGTCGAGATCCTCGACGGCGAGGGATCTCGCGCGAACAACTGACGAAACAGAGCCGAGAGTTCACATGGTCGAAAAGAAAGAGGCGAAGAAGAAATCGCCCGCCGTAAAGCGGGCAAAGCCTGCCGCCGCAAAGGAGCCGGCCGGCCCCGCCACGCGGCGCCGGAAGGCCGCTGCCGCGGAGCGGGACGACGCGGTTGCGGTCGAGACTCCGCGGCCCGAGCCGGCGCAATCCGGTCCGCCTCCGATGGGTCTGCACGAGCTCGCTCCGGCGCGTGGGGCGACGCGCTCCCGCAAACGGGTCGGACGCGGCCCGGGCAGCGGTCACGGCAAGACCGCCGGCCGCGGGAGCAAGGGACAGAAATCGCGGTCCGGCTACCGCCATCAGCGCGGCTTCGAGGGCGGACAGATGCCGCTCCATCGCCGGATCCCGAAGCGTGGTTTCACGAACATCTTCCGCGTCGAATACGACATCGTGAACGTCTCGGACCTGGATCGCTTCGACGCGGGTGAGAGCGTGACCCCGGAAAAGCTTGCCCTTCGCCGGCTCGCGCACGGCCGTCGTCCGGTGAAGATTCTGGGCGACGGGACGCTCGCAAAAGCTCTGACCGTCTCTGCCCACAAGTTCTCCGCCTCCGCCCGGAGCCAAATCGAGGCGGCGGGCGGCCGCTGTGAGGTTCTCAACCGGTGAGCGCGCTCCAGAGCTTCGCGAACATCTTCAGCGTGCCGGACCTGCGCAAGCGGGTCATCTTCACGTTCCTGCTGCTCGCCGTGTATCGACTGGGATCGCACATTCCGACCCCCGGTGTCGACCCGGCGGCGATCAACGCGTTCTTCAAGTCTTCGGCCGGGTCGCTCTTCGGCTTCCTCGACATCTTCTCCGGAGGGGCACTCCGAAGGCTGTCCGTTTTCGCTCTCGGCATCATGCCGTACATCTCGGCGTCGATCATCCTCCAGCTGCTGACGGTGGTCTGGCCCTATCTCGAGAAGCTCTCCAAGGAAGGGGAGATGGGTCGCAAGAAGATCACGCAGTACACGCGCTACGGCACCGTGCTCCTCTCGTTCATCCAGGCTTCCGGGATCGGGCTCTGGCTCGAGAAGCAGGTCGCCCCCGGAGGCGCCCGCCTGGTTCCGCATCCCGGATGGGGATTCCGGCTGATGACGATCCTGACGCTGACGACCGGCACGATCTTCATCATGTGGCTGGGCGAGCAGATCACCGAGCGCGGCATCGGCAACGGCATCTCGCTCATCATCTTCGCCGGCATCGTCGTGGGGCTGCCCCGGGCGATCTTCGGCCTCTTCGAGCAGATCCGCACCGGCAACATCAACATCCTGACGCTCTTCGGCGTGCTCGTCTTCATGATCGCGATCATCGCGCTGATCGTTTTCGTCGAGCGGGCCCAACGGCGAATACCGGTGCAATACGCCAAGCGCGTCGTCGGCCGGCGCGTCTACGGCGGACAGAACACATATCTGCCGCTCCGCGTGAATACCGGCGGCGTCATTCCGATCATCTTCGCGATCTCGATCATCCAGCTGCCGAGCTACCTCGCGACCCTGATCGGCGCGGACTGGACCCAGAAGGTGGCGACCTCGCTCGGGCAGGGACAGCCGCTCTACGTTCTGCTGTATGCCCTCGGCATCCTCTTTTTCTGTTACTTCTACACGTCGATCGTCTTCAACCCGACCGATACCGCGGACAACATGCGCAAGTACGGAGGTTTCATCCCGGGCATCCGGCCGGGCAAGAAGACCGCCGACTACATCGACACTGTCCTGTCGCGCCTGACGATCCTCGGGGCGGTCTACCTGACCTTCGTTGCACTCCTGCCGGACTTCCTCGCGCGCGGCTTCCGCTTTGCGAGCCTGCCCTGGATCGGAGCCCGACTCGAGACGATGCTGCCGCGGTTCTTCAGCGAAGGCTTCGGCTTCAACTTCTATTTCGGGGGCACCTCCCTTCTGATCGTCGTCGGGGTTGCCATGGACACCGTCCAGCAGGTGGAGTCGAAGCTCGTCGAGCATCACTACACCGGCTTCCTGAAGAAGAGCCGCATTCGCGGCCGCCGGACGTAGCCCTCCGATGCGACTGATCTTCCTGGGGCCGCCGGGCAGCGGCAAGGGGACGCAGGCGAAGCTCCTCGCGGAGCGCTTCGGGGTTCCCGCGATCTCGACGGGCGACATGCTGCGCGATGCGGTCCGGCGGGGGACACCGCTCGGTCGGAGGGCGCAGGCGATCATGGAAGCGGGGGAGCTCGTGCCCGACGAGGTCGTGATCGGCCTGGTCCGGGAGCGGGTCTCCCTGCCCGATGCCCGGAACGGCTTCCTGCTCGACGGGTTCCCGCGGACGATCGAACAGGCGGAGGCCCTCGATCGAATCCTCGAAGGAAATGGAGCGTCGCTGGACGGTGTTATCAAGCTTCTCGTGCCCGAGGGTACGCTCGTCGAGCGACTGCTCGGTCGTGCGGCTCTGGAGGGGCGATCCGACGACCGCCGCGAAACGGTCGCCGAGCGCCTCCGGGTCTATCGGGAGAAGACGGCGCCTCTCGTCGAGCACTACCGGGGTCTCGGGCTTCTCCAGGAAGTGGACGGGTCCGGGTCGGTCGAGGAGGTCGCGGGCCGGATCGATCAAGCGCTCGTCCGGCCGGGAAAGGCGGCGCGGGGGGCATGATCACGATCCGCGGAATGGAGGAGCTCGCTCGCCTCGAGCAGGCGTCGCGCGTGGTCTTGGAGACTCTCGACGTTCTGGAAAAGGCGGTCGCGCCGGGTGTGACGACCGATGAGCTCGACGGCATCGCGGCCGAGGAGATTCGGAAACGGAACGCCAAACCGGCGTTTTTGAATTACCGGGGGTTCCCGAAGACGATCTGTACGTCGGTCAACGACGAGGTCGTCCACGGCATCCCGGGCAGGAGATCTTTGAAGGAAGGCGACATCGTCGGAATCGACTGCGGCGCGATCGTCGAGGGATACTACGGCGACGCCGCGAGGACGCTGCCGGTCGGCCGGATTGACGCGTCGCGCCGGAAGCTTCTCGAGGTCACCCGCCGGGCGCTTGAGGCCGGGATCGCGGCGGCACAACCCGGGGGCCGCGTTTCCGACATCGGCGCCGCCGTCGAGGCGGTCGCCCTCGCGCATGGTTACGGCGTCGTCCGCGAGTTCGTCGGACACGGGGTCGGGACCGCGCTTCATGAGGAGCCGCAGGTCCCGAACTACGGACCGGCGGGCCGCGGGAGCACCTTGAAGGCCGGAATGGTCCTGGCGATCGAGCCGATGTTCAACCTGGGCACGGGCGACGTCAACGTGGACCGGGACGGCTGGACGGTGCGGACGCGCGACAAGAGCGCGTCGGCGCACTTCGAGTACACGATTGCAATCGTCCCGGCGGGCCCGGTCGTTCTCGGAACCGGCCGCCTCGGGGCGGTCGGCGCCCGGGAGGCGACGGCGGCGGTCCCGGCGTGACGAAGGAAGACGCGATCGAGGTCATGGCGACGGTCGTCGAGCCGCTGCCGAACGCGATGTTCAAGGTGGAGCTGGAGAACAAACATCAGGTGCTCGCGCACATTTCCGGAAAGATGCGGAAGAACTTCATCCGGATCCTTCCGGGAGACAAGGTCCTCGTGGAGCTTTCCCCGTACGACCTGACGCGCGGGCGGATCATCTATCGGTACAAATAGGAGAGATCGTGAAAGTTCGAGCCTCGGTGAAGAGAATCTGCGTGAAATGCAAAGTCGTGCGGCGCAACGGGGTCGTGCGGGTCATCTGCTCGATTCCCAAGCACAAGCAGAGACAGGGTTAGGAGCCCGGGAGACTAAATGGCACGAATCGCCGGCGTGGATCTACCGCTGAACAAGAGAGTCGAAATCGGTCTCACGTACATCTTCGGGATCGGGCGCTCCAAGGCGAACTTCATCCTCGAGAAGGCGGACGTGCGGCCGGACACGCACGTGAAGGACCTCTCCGAGGAGGAAGTCGTGCGGATCCGGAAGGTCATCACCGACGACGTGAAGGTCGAGGGGGACCTGCGGAAAGACACCTCGATGGACATCAAGCGTTTGATGGACATCGGCTGTTACCGCGGCATGCGGCACCGTCGCAACCTGCCGGTGCGCGGGCAGCGGACCCATACGAATGCCCGAACCCGGAAGGGACCGCGCCGCCAGACGATCGCCGGCAAGAAGAAGGCGACCAAGAAATAAAGTCGCGGGGACAGGTCCCGCGGACCTGCACCCGCCGCAGTTCATCGAGCGTAGAAAGGAATCATGGCCGAATCGACACCAACCGCAGCCGCCCCGGAAAAGGGGCCCGTCCGCAAAGGCAAGAAGCCGCGCGGCGGAAAGAAAGAAAAGAAGAACATCCCGCACGCGGTCGCGACGGTGCAGGCCTCTTTCAACAACACGATCATCGCGATCGCCGATCAGGAGGGGAACGTTCTCGCCTGGTCATCCGCCGGGCGGATCGGCTTCAAGGGATCGCGCAAGGGGACTCCGTTCGCGGCCCAGCTCGCCGCGGCCAACTGCGCCGAGCACGCGAAGGAGAATGGGGTGCGGTCCGTCGACGTTCGGGTGACGGGCCCCGGCGCGGGGCGGGAGTCGGCCATCCGGGCGCTGCAGGCGAACGGGATCGATATCAAGTCGATCAAGGACACCACCCCGATACCGCACAACGGCTGCCGTCCGCGCAAGCGGCGGAGGGTCTAGGAAAAAGCGGATCGCCGATCGCGATTCGCTTCGTCTGTAAACCGGCTCGCGGTTTCCGGCCGGGAGGAAGGACGCTACAAAAAGAGGGAACCGCGGAGGTCATAACTTTTTGGCTCGTTACACCGAATCGGTTTGCCGGCTGTGCCGGCGCGAGGGGATGAAGCTGTTCCTGAAAGGGGACCGCTGCTTCAAGGACAAGTGTGCCATCGAGCGCCGCAACTACCCGCCCGGCCAGCACGGGCGGCGGCGCAGCAAGCTCCTGGGGTACGGCATCCAGCTCCGGGAGAAGCAGAAGGTCAAGCGCATCTACGGGCTGCTCGAGCAACCGTTCCGCCTGACCTTTCAGCGGGCGGAGCGGCGCAAGGGGATCACCGGCGCGAACCTCCTCCAGGAGCTCGAACGGCGACTCGACAACGTCGTGTACTCGCTCGGCTTCGCCGCGTCGCGGGCCCAGGCCCGCCAGCTGGTTCGCCACGGACACCTGACCGTCGGCGGAAAAAAGGTCACGATCCCGTCGTATCGCGTTTCGAAGGGACACGTGATCGCAATCAAGGAAAAGAGTCGCTCCAACGAACAGATCAAGGCCTCGGTCGAAACCGCGCGCGCGCGCGGCGTACCGAACTGGCTCGACCTATCCCCCGAAACCTTCAGCGGGACGGTTCTCGAGTTGCCGAGCCGGGAAGACATCAAGCTGCCCATTTCCGAGCAGCTGATCGTCGAGCTGTATTCCAAGTAGCGCGCGAGGAGGAAGAAGAAACATGACACTGTGGAAGGGATTTCAGAAACCGAAGCGGCTCGACTTCGAGGCCGAGACGCTCACGCCGACGTACGGAAAGTTCTACGCGCAGCCGTTCGAGAGGGGCTTCGGCACCACGATCGGCAACGCGCTGCGGCGGGTCCTGCTCTCGTCGATCGAAGGAGCGGCGATCACCGCGGTCAAGATCGAAGGGGTCCTGCACGAATTCTCCTCGCTGCCGGGAGTGGTCGAGGACGTGACCGACATCATCCTCAACTTGAAGCAGATCCCGATCAAAATGCACGCGACAGACGAAAAGATCCTGACGATCGACGTCACCCGGAAGGGAAAGGTCACGGCGGCCGACCTGCAGGGCGACTCGACGATCGACATTCTCGAGGCGGACGCCCCGATCGCCACGCTTTCGGAGAACGGCAAGCTCCAGATGGAGATGCGCGTTTCGATGGGCCGCGGATACGTCTCGGCGGACAAGAATTTCGACGAGGACATGGGCATCGGCTATATTCCGATCGACTCGGTCCACTCGCCCGTCCGACGGGTCAACTACCACGTCGAGGCCGCGCGGATCGGCCAGGCGACCGACTACGACCGGCTCGTTCTCGAAGTCTGGACGAACGGCACCGTCTCGCCGGCCGACGCCGTCGGGCTCGCGGCGACGCTACTTCGCGACCACCTGACGATCTTTGTGAACGCGGAAGTCGAAACCGCGCTCGAGGGGGTCGGAGAAGGCGAGCTGCCGGAGAACCTCGCCGAGTACCTGAACAAGTCGGTCGACGAGCTCGAGCTGTCGGTTCGAAGCGCGAACTGCCTGAAGAACGCGGGCATCCGCACAATCCGGGATCTCGTGCAGAAGTCCGAGAAGGACATGCTCGAGACGAAGAACTTCGGCCGGAAATCGCTGAACGAGATCCGCGACATCCTTCGCCCGATGGGGCTGTCGCTCGGCATGGAGCTCGAGCCGGCCGAGGCGCAGAGCGAGTAGCGATGCAGCACAATCGAGCCGGACGCAAACTGCGGCGAACCACAGCGCATCGCCTCGCGATGTTCTCGAATCAGCTCGCTTCGCTGATGACCCACGAGCGAATTCAGACGACCGTCTCGAAGGCGAAGGAGCTGCGCCCGCTCGCCGAGCGGCTCATCACCACGGCGAAGAATGACGACCTCGCCGCTCGAAGGCGCGTCTACCGCTGGATCCCGGACCACGGGACCGTCCAGAAGGTCTTCGAGAGGATCGCCCCGCGGTTCGTGGGCCGGCCGGGCGGTTACACGCGGATCCTGAAGCTCGGGCCGCGACGCGGCGACGCCGCCGAAGCCGCCATCTTGGAGTTCGTGGATTACCGGTTCGAAGCGAAGGAAAAGGGGCCGCGCAAGGAGTCTCTCTCCGATCGAGCCCGCCGGATGTCGGGCGGGCGGATCGAGACCGTCCGCAAGAAGAAACCGGAGGGCGAAGAGGGAGCCCCCGCCGAAGAGGTCCCGAAAAAGCCGTCGAAAAAGACCAAGCCGGGGCGTTCCGAGCCGGCAAAGGCCGCGAAGCCCGCGCCGAAGAAGGGGCCGAGCCGCACGGGACCCTCCAAGCGGGGCGCGTAGCGCCCCGTCCCGAGGGCCAAAGGCCCGAGGGACCTCTTCTTGCGAGGAGATCCCTCGCTCCGCTCGGGATGACGGACGAGGTGGAAGCAACCCGCCGCCGCGCTCGGTTTCTCGCCGCGGCGTGGGGTTGCATTCTCCTCGCCGTCACGTCCTGGCCGAACCCTCCCGCCGTTCCGACCGGAGGGTTCCCGCTCGACAAACTCATCCACTTTCTGCTCTACGGGGTCGAGGCGTTCCTTCTCTATCGCGCGATCGCTTGGAAGGGGCGCTCTGGTTTCGCCTGGTCGAGAGTTCTCGCGATCGTGGGGACGATGGCGCTCTGGGGCGCGCTCGACGAGGCCCATCAGGCATGGATTCCCGGCAGGACGATGGACTCGGCCGACCTCGCCGCGGACGTCGCCGGGGCTGCGGTCGGGGCTTTCGGGGCAGGTCTCCGGGCGCGAGCGGACAACCCCCGCGCGAAGGCTATCTCTTGAAGATTCCCTGGCCGGCGGTCATCTTGCCGCCGCCTCCGCCCTCGGCGATCAGGACTCGCTGGTTCAGCTCCTTGATGCGCTCGTTCAACTGCGCGATCTTCTGCTGCGATTCGCGCCCGAGGCGCTCGTTCTCGCTCTTCAGCTTCCCGATCTCCGCTTCCAGCTCGGCGACGTTGTGGTGCCGCTCGTCCTCGGCTCTCCGCAGGGCCTGGTTCTCCTCACGCTGGCGAGCGATTTCCTCGTCCTTCTCGGTCAAGCGCATCCTCCAGTTGTGCTCCTGCTGCTCGTAGAGCTGCTTGGTCTCCATCAACCGGGAGATGTGGGAGAAATCGTTGTCCGAAGCCATGGGGCCTCCTTGCCGGCGCTCCTCGATCTCGGGAAAGAGCTTCCGGAGCTTCAGTGAAAGGTCTTCCGGGTCCGTGGACAGCTCCATCGCACGGTCGTAACTGATCCGGTTGTTGACGAGGAGTGCGATGAGCGACTGGTTCATCGTCTGCATGCGGAAGTAGGCGACGGAAGTCTCCATCTCTTCCCCGATCTCTTTCGTCTCGCCGATCTCGATGTGCTTGGCGATCTTGGGCGAATTGATCAGGATTTCCACGACCGGGATCAGTCCCGAACCGTCGGATTTCTCGATCAGCTTCATCGAGACGATCGAGCGGAGAACGAGCGCGAGCTGGGAGCGAATCTGCCGCTGCTGGTTGGAGGGGCAGGAGTCGATCACGCGGTCGACCGACTGCCCGGCGCTGTTGGTGTGAAGTGTCGAGAAAACGAGGTGGCCGGTTTCCGCGGCGGTGAGCACGGTCTGCATGGTCTGCCAGTCGCGCATCTCGCCGACCATGATCACGTCCGGGTCTTCCCGGAACATGTTCTTCAAGGCCTCGCCGAAGCTCGGGGTGTCGGTCTCGAGCTCGCGCTGCGAGACCGCCGCCTTTCCGTCGGCGAACAGGTATTCGATCGGATCCTCGATCGTGACGATGTGAACCTGTCGCTGCTCGATGACCGACTTCAGGATCGCCGCGAGCGTGGTCGACTTGCCCGAGCCGGTCGGCCCCGTGATCAGGACCAATCCGGCCGGGAGATGGACGAAAGTCTCCAGGACCTCGGGAAGATTCAGCTCTTCGATCGAGGGGAGCTTGAACGGAATCCGTCGGAAGACGGCCGCGAGCGAGCCGCGCTGAATATAAACGTTCGCCCGGAAGCGTGCGACCCCCGCCAGGCCGTATCCCAGGTCCACGGACTGCCGTTCCTCGAGCTTCTGCTTCTGGGCAGGCGTCAGGATCTCGAGCAGCATCTCCTCGAGCTCCTTCGGCTGGAGCGCCTCGGACTTCAAAGGCACGAGCTTCCCCTTGATCCGCAGGAGAGGCGGCCTCATGGGCTTCAGGTGGAGGTCGGAAGCCTCCTTACTGGCCATGAAACGAAGGAATTCCGCGAGTTTCACAGAATTCGAGCATTATAACGGATCGCTTCAGGACTTTAGCGGGCTCGACCGCGGGGGAAGCGATGGCCCAACCGGACGCGATCGCAGCCATTCGCGCGCCTCCTTTCGCGTCCGGATCCGGCCCGCGAGACCCTCGACCCGCACGGCCTCGAGCAGCTCGCCGACGCGCGGGCCGGGAGCGATGCCCAGCCATTCCAGCACGTCTCCTCCGCGAACCCGGGGAATCGGTCTCCTCCGAGCGATCCGGGAGGACATCCGGGCGACGGCGGATCGCGATCGGGGATCGAGCGTCTCGATCAGGAGCAGGGCATCCGCCGCGAAATCCCCGGCGTGGAGGAACCAGCGCCAGGCCTGATCGTCCGTCCGCAACCCGCGGACGGACGACGCGAGCCCGAGCAGGCGGGAAACTTCGTGAGCCTCGTCGCCTCCCCACCGCAGGCGCCGGAGCCAGGCGCCCGCCTCCGCCGGAGAAAGCCCGAGGCGCGCCGCGAGGAGCGCGAGCCGCAGTCGCCGGCGCCGAGGGTGGGAAAGACGCGTCGCGAACCCGGCGTCGAAGGATCGCAGCGCCCGCGCGGCCGAGGACCATCGGCGGTCGGTCACGGGGAGATCGAACGCCGGTCCGAGGAGTCCCGTTTTCGCGGCCCAGAGGAGAGCGGGCGCGATCTCTCGCGCGTCGAGAAGCTTAGAGAGCTCGGCCTGCACACGCTCGGGCGCCACGCCCGAGAGCGCCGACGCCGTCCGGCGGCAGGCCGCGGAAGTGGGCTCGTCCGGGGCAAACCCGTGCGTCGCGACGAGCCGCGCCGCACGCAGTGTGCGCAGTGGGTCGTCGATCAGGTTCTTCTCCGCGACCATCCGCAGCCGGCCGGCGGCGAGATCGGCCATTCCCCCGAAGGGGTCCACGAGGTCGTCCGAATCGAGCGCGCAGGCGACGGCGTTGACCGTGAAGTCGCGGCGGGCGAGGTCGGCTCCGATCGAATCTCCCTCGAGCTCCGCGAGGTCGAGCATCCGGCCGCGGCCGGCGACCCGGTAAACCCGAGGACGCCGCTCCCCGGACAGGAGCACCGCCCGCCCGTAGCCCAGCGACTCGAGGGCCCGGGCGATTTTTTCCGCGTCTCCCGTGACCGCGAGATCGATTTCGGCGACGTCCCGGCCGAGGGCGAGATCGCGCAGCGCGCCGCCCACGATCCACGCGTCGAAATCCATTCTTTTCGACAGACGCTTGAGAGCGACGATCTTGGGTTCCCGCGCGAGCGCCGAGATTCGCGTGCGGAGCTGCCGCGCCGGCGGAGGGAGGCCGCGCTTCTTCGTTCCGCGGTCCGCAAGATTGGTCTTCCGGCTTACAATCTTCGGATGCCCTCCCGCTCCTCGACGGTGACGCCGGACGTCGTGCGCCGGATTGCAGCTCTGGCAAGGCTCCGGGTGCCCGAGACCGAGCTATCCATCTGGGCGCGACAACTCGATCGGATTGTCTCCTACATTGACCAGCTGAAGGAGCTGCCGGAGGAATCGGCCGCGTCCCGCGACTCCGTCGCACCCACCCCCTTCCGCTCCGACTCGCCGCGGCCGGGCGCGGGGGACCGCGCGCTCGCCGAGAACGCTGCGGTCAGCGCCCACGGCTTCGGCGTCGTGCCGCGGGTCGTCGGGGGCGAGGAGTGATCAGGGTGCCGGCCCGGAGCATCTGCTGAGCTCCCGCCCGCCCGGGGTCGTGGCGACGGCGGAGGAAGTCCGCGCGCGCCGTCGCTCTGCGCAAGAGACCCTGGCCGACGCGCTCGGCCGCGTCGAAGCGCTCGACGGACGGGTCGGGGCGTTTCTCGAGGTAACCCCCGATCTCGCGCTCGAAGAGGCGCGCGCCGCGGATGCGCGGGTCGAAGCGGGAGAAGACCTGCCGCTCGCGGGGGTGCCTTTCGCGGTCAAGGACAACATGTGGGTCGCGGGACGGGAGGCGACCTGCGCGTCGCGGATCCTGCGGGGATTTCACCCGCCGACGGATGCGACCGCGGTCTCGCGGCTGCGGCGAGCCGGCGCGGTGTTCGTCGGACGGGCCAACATGGACGAATTCGCGATGGGGTCGTCGACGGAGAACAGCAGCGTCCAGCTCACGAGAAATCCGCACGACCTCGAGCGAATTCCGGGCGGCTCCTCGGGAGGCAGCGCGGCGGCCGTGGCGTCGGGCATGGTGCCGGCCGCGCTGGGCTCCGACACGGGGGGCTCGATCCGGCAGCCCGCGGCGTGCTGCGGCGTGGTCGGATTCAAACCCACGTACGGCCGGGTCTCGCGGTACGGCCTCGTGGCGTTCGCCTCTTCCCTCGACCAGATCGGGCCGCTCACCCGGAGCGTTGCCGACGCCGCGCGGGTCTACCGGGTCATCGCCGGATTCGACCCGCTCGACTCGACGAGCTCCGCGGAGGACCCCGGCGATCCGGAGAGCGCTGCGTTCCGGGGGATCGGCGGGATGCGGGTCGGATTTCTCGCGGAAGCGGACGCGGAGGGATTGGACGGCGAGGTCGCGAAGAACCTCGACGAGGCCCGACGACTCTTCGAGTCCGCAGGGGCCCGCGTAACTCCCGTATCGGTCCCCCGCGCGCCCGAGGCGATCGCGATCTACTACGTGGTCGCGAGCGCCGAGGCCTCCTCGAATCTCGCCCGCTACGACTCGGTCCGGTACGGCCCGCGCCCGCCTTCCGGAGACCTGGCGTCTCTCTACGTCGAGAGCCGAACGCTGGGATTCGGGCCGGAGGTCAAGCGTCGGATCCTGCTCGGGACCTTTGCGCTCGCCGCGGGGTACTACGAGGCCTACTACGGCCGCGCGATGCGCGCGCGAGCCGCCCTTTCCCACGACTTCGAGCGCGCTTTCGAGCTCGTCGACGTGATCGTCTGTCCTTCGATCCCGACGCCCGCGTTCCGGATCGGCGAGAAGACCGAGGACCCGTTGACGATGTATCTCTCCGACATCTTCACGGTGCCGGCGTCGCTCGCGGGACTCCCTGCGGCGACCGTGCCGTCCGGTTTCACCAGAGAGGGACTTCCGCTCGGGCTGCAGATCCTCGGTCCCCGATTCGGCGAGGACCGGGTCTTTGCGGCCGCCGGAGGTTTCGAGCGGGAGATTGCGTTGCCCGACGAGACGCCTCGCGGCGTTCGCTCGTAAGCCCGTGTTCCGGCTCCGGAATCGCAGGGCGGGAACGATCGGGACGATCATGTTGATCACTCTTGCCGCTCTCGCGACTGCGGACACCTTCACCGCCGACAAGACGGTTGTCATCGCGCCGGAGCTCAAGGTATCGATCGGAGAGGGGGACGAGATCACTCTCTCGGCCCGGCCGCTGCCGGCCGAGAGTCTGGACGCATTCGTCCGCCGATTCACCGACAACCCGCGGACCAAGAAGGAAATCCTGTCGCAGAACGAGGGAGTCAAGCTCCTCAAGTCCGACGTCTTCGTCCGGGTCCCGTACCGCCTGCTGTCGGAGAACTATCGCCGCATCGCGATCGAGGCGCTCTTCCCGAAGGACACCCGCGACTCGAAAGGATGGGTTCACCGCGTGGCCGCGCTCACCGGAAAGCCGGAGAGCCTCTGGCGCATCGCGGAGTGGTTCACGGGCGACGGCGCGAACTACAAGGAGGTGCAGGCCGCGAATGGCCTCGAAGCACTTCCGACCGAGGTGCAACAGGTCGTCCGGATTCCTTTGAAGCTTCTCACTCCGACGTTCCGCGACGAGGCGGAGTCGGCGGCCGCCAACGCGCCACTTCCGCTCCAGTTCGGCCGCGACGAAAAGGGCCGCTACGCCCTTTACCGGCTACAGCGCGGAGAAGCGCTCTACACGGCGGTCGTGGTCCGATTGACCGGGCGCCTTCATGCCGAGGACGTCAACGCCAAGGCGGCGGAGATCGCGCTCAGGAACGGGATCTCGGACGTCCGCGCGATTCCGGTCGGTTACGCGGTCAAGATCCCGGTCGAGGACCTCTCCCCGGAGTTTCGTCCGGCCGATGACCCGGCGCGGATCGAGGAGGAGAAGGGGCGTCTCGAGGCCAACCAGTTCGTCAACCGCGTGCGCGCGGCGGACCTCGCGGGGGTCACCTTCGTTCTGGACGCGGGACACGGCGGCCGCGACACTGGCGCCTCCGTCGGAGGGGTCGAAGAGGCGCGGCACGTGTACGACATCGCCTGCCGCGTGGAGCGCCTCCTCCACGCGCACACGCGCGCGTCGGTCTTCCCGACCGTCCGTCGTAAGACGCCCTGCAGCGATGGTCGCTCCGACCAGGTGCTCGATTCGCGGAGCGCTCGGGTCATGACGAGCCCTCCGTACGATCTGGACGATCCCCGGGCCGGCGTCAACTTCCGCTGGTACCTCGCGAACTCCGTCCTGCGCCGCGTCGAGGAACGGGGCGGGTCCGAGGACCGAACCGTCTTCGTCTCGCTGCACGCCGATTCGCTGCATCCGGCGGTGCGCGGACTGATGGTCTACATACCGGGGGAAAAGTATCTGAAGACCTCGTTCGGGAAGAACGGCGAGCTGTACAACGCGCGCCGCGAGGTTCGCGAGGGACCGCGCGTTCGCTTCTCCCGTCGCGACCGGATCAAGGCGGAGGGGGTCTCCCGTCACCTCGCCGAGAAAATCGTAGGCGCGTTCCGCACGCTCGGTCTTCCGCTCCACGCGTTTCAGCCGATCCGCCGGAACGTGATCCGCGGAGGCCGGGAGTGGGTACCGGCGGTCCTGCGTTACAACCGGATTCCGGCCCGGGTCTTGATCGAAGTCTGCAACTTGAACAATCCCGACGACCGCAAGCTCCTCGTCTCGCGCGCCTACCGGGAAAAGGTCGCGCAGGCGATCGTCTCCGCGCTGGTCGAGTTCTATGGCGGGGAAGGGGACCGAACCGTCACTGCGCAGAAGAGGAGCTCCCGGCCGTCGACGGCGGGCGCTCCGGCGACCGAGGACTGAGAAGCGGACCGAGGACTACGGTGTCGGCGTGCGCGCCGCTGCCGGAGCCTCCGACAGGAACGCGACCCACGCCGGGTCGGTGGCGATCGGCAGGTACGCGGGATCGGAGCGAAGGGCTTCCCGGTCGAGCCCCCCCTCCGATTCGAGAAGGCGGAGCGTCTCCACGGTCTTCGCCGCGTTGCCCGCCCGGGCGTAAACCTGCGACTGGAGGCGCACGCCTCTCCAGCGGTCCGCCATCAGGACCCGCGCCTCTTCGACGGATTCGACAGCGCGCGCGCTCTCTCCCACGTTGGCCTCTGCGACGGCGAGCGCGGAGAGGGAGTCGGGATCGGGACCGGCCTCCCGAAGATAGCTCTCGAGCCGGTTCCGAGCCTCGGCCGAGTTCCCCTGCGCGAGCGCGGCGAGCGCGAGCTCCTTCGATGCGCCGGGCGCCGCCGGCGACCGGCTGAGCGCGCGCAGAAAGGCGGCCTTCGCGTCCTCCTTCCTGCCCGCGGCGGCGAGGGCGAGACCCATTTGGTAGTCGGCCGGGGCGGCAGGGGCTCCGGCGGCGACCGCGCGTTCCCAGGCGCGGGCCGCTTCGTCGAGCCGGCCCTCGCGCTGCGCTCTCAAAGCCTCGCGCTCCGCGGCCCTCCACGGGGCCGGAGGCAGGACCTCGGGCACGGAATACCTCTCGGAGAGCGCGCGCCGGACGGCCAGACCTCCGTCGACCAAGAACAGCACCGTCGGCGCCGCAGCCGTCAGGAAGAGAATCCGCCGGCCGTTTCCGGAGAGGCGCCGGCCGACCGCCAGAACGACCACGAGGATCCCGGCAAGCCCGAGAGCCCGGGGGATCATGGCGGCTCGAGCCGATCGCGCCGGGTCGCGGCGCCGGATCGCGTCCCGTCCGATGGAACGCGTTGCCTCTTCGGCGATCGAGATCCCGGGGTCGGTCAGGAAGACGTCGCGAACCATCCAGCCGCCGCCGGTTCGCACGAGCGACCAGCGCGCCTTCAGGGTGCCGGCCGGATAGTGGAGTCCGAGAAAGAGCGCGACCGCGTCGCCCTCCGGTCGGCCCGCGGACCAGGCCACCTCGCCGGAAACGCCGCGAGGAGGCTCGAGCGTTTCGACGAAGTGGTCCCGAATCACCATTCGAATCCGGTCGCGCTGGCGTCGCGACAGACCGTTCCAGACGGGCTCGCCGAAGAAGGCGGCGGCGATCGAGTCGGCGGCGAGGGTCGCTTCGAAAGGACCCCGCTGACCGCGCAGGAGAGCCTCGGCCGCGCGGCGGCCGCTTTCCGCCGCCTCTTCGACCGCGGGCGCCGACAACTGCGCCGACAGGACGACCGGCACCGCCAGGATCGCCATGGCGAGTCGCGCCGCGAGCGCGCGACTCCTCAGGCGGCGATCGGTTCGAGCCGTTCGACCCGCGGTGAGAGCGACTCCGCTCCCCGCTCCGTGCAGACGATGTCGTCCTCGATGCGTACGCCGAAGCGGCCGGGCAGGTAGATCCCGGGCTCGGACGTGAACGTCATTCCCGGTTCGAGGAGGGTCCTCTCGTGTCCGACCATGTAGGGCGGCTCGTGCACGTCGATCCCGAGGCCGTGGCCGAGTCGGTGGGTGAAGTACTCTCCGTAACCCGCCTTCTCGATGATCCGTCTCGCCGCCGCGTCCACCTCCGCGCACGGCACGCCGGGCGCCGCGTGGTCGATCGCCGCTCCCTGCGCCTCGAGAACGATGTTCCAGACCCCTCGATACTCGTCGGAAGGCTCGCCGAACCAGGTCGAACGCGTGATGTCGTAGTAGTAGCCCTCGGGCTTGTCCCACGCGTCGATCAGGACCGCCTGGTTCCGCGTGAGCGCACGCTCGGTCGAAGCGCCGTGCGGCAATGCGGAGGAGGGTCCGAACTGGACCACGTTCTCTCCGCCGAAACGCGTCGAGATTTGCGCCTCGGTGGCGCCGGGAGCGAGGGCCTCGAAAGCGCGGCGGAAGCGGGGGAGCGCGACCGCGATCGCGCGCCGAATCGCTTCGATCTCCTCGGGGGTCTTGATCATCCGCACCGAGGCAAAGAGCGGTCCCCCGGAGACCGCCTTCCAGCCGGGCCTGCCGGCGAGGAGCCGCTCGACGTCGTCGAAGGCGGTGGACGGTTCGATCGCGAGGGTGCCCGCCGAGCCCGGGAACAGATTCGCCGCCTTTGCGAAGGGATCCTCGGTCTCCTCCCAGGAGACCACGTTCGAAACCGCGGACATCCCACGCAGCCGGCTCTCCTCGAACGCCGGACAGAGAACGACAGGATCGCGGTCTGCAAAGAGAAAGAGAGCCGTCAGCCGCTCGCTTCGCCAGAAGTTGATTCCCGTCAGGTAGAAGAGATTCGAGGAAGGCGTGGCGAAGAGGCCGTCGGCGGGTACGTCGGCGAGGCGCTGCCGCATCGCCTCGAGGCGGCGGCGATACACGTCGGAAGTGAGCGTCATGGCGGCGATGCTAGCAGACGGAGGCGGGCGGCAGTCGAACACGAAGGCCCGTCACTCCGAGGCGGCAAGCGCCGAAGAATCCGTCCTTCGAACGCAAGGGATCCCTCGCTCTCATCGGGATGAAACGGGCTACGCTCGTTTCAGATCCCGCCCGGTCATCTCTTCCGGGACGGGCAGCCCCTGCAGTGCCAACAGGGTCGGCGCCACGTCCCGGAGCGCGCCGCCCGGCCGAAGGGGCGCTGTCCCGCTCGAGATCAGGAACGGCACCGGGTTCGTCGTGTGGGCCGTGTGCGGCTCTCCGGTTGAAGGGTCGATCATCTGCTCGGCGTTGCCGTGGTCGGCGGTCAGGACGAGGAGCCATCCGTTCCGGCGCGCCGACTCCTCGAGCCGGGCGAAGCAGGCATCCAAGGTCTCGATCGCGGTGATCGTCTCCGGAATCTTGCCGGTGTGTCCGACCATGTCGGCGTTCGCGAAGTTCAGGACGATCGCCTCGAAGCGGTTCGCCGACATCGCGCGCGCGGCTTCGTCCGCAATCTCGCCGGCGCTCATCTGCGGATGGAGGTCGTACGTCGCTCCCCTCCACGATGGGACGAGCAGCCGCTCCTCGGCCGGAAACGGCGCCTCGACTCCGCCGTTGAAGAAGTACGTGACGTGCGCGTACTTCTCGGTCTCGGCGAGCCGCAGGTTGCGGACGCCTGCGTCCGCCCAGATCGCCGCGAGGATCCGATCGAGCTTCGGCGCGGGAAACGCGACGGGCAGCGCGAACTCCTTTTTGTATTCGGTGAAGCAGACGAAGAAGACCGACGGCCGCTCTCCGCGGTCGAACTCCGCGAAGCCCTGTTCCGTGAATACGCGTGTCAGCTGCCGCGCGCGGTCCGCCCGAAAGTTGAAGAAGACGACCGAGTCGCCGTCGCGGACGCCCCGGGAATCGATCACGGTCGGGGCGATGAACTCGTCCGTTTCGCCGCGAGAGTACGCCGCCTCGATGGCGTCGTGCGCGCTCGCCGCGGCAGGACCCCTTCCCCGGCAGATGGCTTCCCACGCCCGGGCGACGCGATTCCAGCGCCCGTCGCGGTCCATCGCGTAGTACCGGCCCGAGACGGTCGCGATTTCTCCTCCCTTCGCCGCGAGCTCCTCTTCGAGCCGCCCGGCGTAGAGAAGCGCCGACTTCGGCGGCGTGTCGCGTCCGTCGGTGAAGACGTGGACGCGCACCCGCTCGACGCCGCGCCGCCGCGCGAGCTCGAGGAGGCCGGCCAAGTGCCGCTCGTGGGAATGAACGCCGCCGTCGGAGACGAGCCCCATGAGATGGAGAGTCGCGTCCGTCCGGTGGGCGCGCTCCGCGGCTTCGACGAGCGCCGGATTTTCGAAGAATGAGCCGTCGGAGAGAGCGAGGTCGACGCGGAGGAGGTCCTGCGGCACTATCCGTCCCGCCCCCAGGTTCAGATGTCCGACCTCCGAGTTCCCCATGACCCCCGCGGGCAGCCCGACGGCTTCGCCCGAGGCCGCAAGCGTCGTCCACGGATGCTCGCGGCGCCATCGGTCGAAGGTGGGAGTTCGCGCGAGGGCGATGGCATTTCCCTCCGAAGGAGGAGCCTCGCCCCAGCCATCGCAGATGACGAGCAGAACGCGCGGTCGCGACACGCCGTCGGTTACTCGCGCAAATATGTGTGGACGACCCGGAAGAGCTCCGCCACGCTCCACGCCTGCGCGAAACAGCCGCGCGGCGCGTGAGGCGGATCGCCGTCGAAGATCTCGGAGACGGATCCCATGCCCGCCTCGCGAACGTGCGCCCGAAGCGGGGCGAGCCAGCCTTTCACGGTGCGGAGGGACTCCGGAGTGCTTCCGAAGATCCGGACGTGCGCGTCGATGAACGGCCCGATCAACCAGGGCCAGACCGTGCCCTGGTGGTAAGCGAGGTCGCGCTCGCGCTGCGTTCCCTGGCAGCGGCCGCGATAGTGCGGATCGCGGGGGTCGAGCGTGCGCAGACCGAACGGCGTCAACAGGTGCCGTCTCACCGACCAGTACACCGCCCGTGCGCGGTGCGGCGGCAGCAGGTCCTCCTCCAGCGACACCGCGAAGATCTGGTTGGGTCGCAGGCTGCGGTCGCGGCCCGCCTCGGACACGACGTCGTAGAGTCGCTCGTCCTCCTCGCACCAGAAGACTTCGTTGAACCGCCGGGCGACGTGCCAGGCGTCCGCCTCCAGGTCACGCGCGCGGGTGTTGTCGCCGGAGAGCCGCTCGATGCGCGCGGAGGCTTTCAACGCCGCGTGCCAGAGCGCGTTGATCTCCACGGGCCGCCCGAGACGCGGCGTAACCGGCTCGCCGTCGACGATCGCGTCCATCCAGGTGAGCGCGCGGCCGGGGACCCCCCCGGCGAGGAGCAGGTCGTCGCCGGCGCCGATCCCGAAGCGGGTCCCGTTCCGGTATGCCTCGACGACGTCGCGCACCGCCGGGAGGAGGGGAGAAGGCTTCGCCGGGTCGCGCCGTGCGCGGCCGAACCGTTCGACGGCGAGCACGAACCAGAGCGGCGCGTCGATCGAGTTGTACTCCGGCTGTTCGCCGTCCCCCGGAAACGAGCTCGGCAGAAGTCCTCCCTGCCGGCCGCGGGCGAAGGAATTGAGCACTCGCGCGAAGGGCCGGTACCTTCCGCTCGCGAGCGCGAGGCCGGGCGCGGCGATCATGGCGTCGCGTCCCCAGTCTCCGAACCACGGAAAGCCGGCGAGAACGGTCGGCGCGTCGTCGGGAGGCTCGACCAGGAAGGACTCCGAGCGGCGGGCGAGCTCGTCGAAGAGCGGATCGCCGGTCGCCGGGAACAGGTCCCGTCGCCTCCGCTCCGCTTCCCGCAGGAGCGCGGGATCTCCCGTCACGTCCTCTTTCGAAAAAACCAGGTGCGCTTCGCCGCCCGGGGCGATCTCCCAGGTCCAGACGAGGGGACTCCAGAGATCCTCGTCCGAGTCGTATCCGCGCTCGACTTCGACCGGGTAGTGGAAACGGCGGTACCACTCGGGTTCGAGCCGGGGGCGCGCCCCCGGCGCGCGCGCGTGGAGCTTCGGCAGGTCGCCGGTCGGCCGGATCCGCGCGGCGTCGCTGACGATCTCGGTCTCCCCGGAAAAGCCACCTTCCCGCTGCAGCTCGTGGAGCCCGCGAAAAGCGAGCAGGGGACGCACACGGAGCTCGATCTTCCGAGGCCCCCGGTTCACCCAGCGCACGAGCGTCGCGGAGCGGCCGCGGGTGAGACACAGCGAACGCTCGAGCGCCAGTCCGTCCGCTTCGTGCCGCCACGTTGGAAACGGCTCGAGGGCGAAGCGTTTCAGATTCCTACGCCCGTCGGGGTAAACGGTATCGCGATAGAGCTGGGTGGAGATGCCGGTCGTTTTCCCGTCCGAGAGGACGAACTCCTCGCAGCCGGCGACGAGCATCCAGCGCCGACGCGGGGGCGGGATCGCCGGGATGTACCAGCCGTGGTACTTGCGAGTCCTCGCGCCGCCGGCCGTCCCGCACGCAAAGCCGCCGAGACCGTCGGTCTCCAGCCACTCGAGCGTCGAACCCCGCGTCGCGAGCTCCGCGCCCGAGTAGCAGAGCGGGTTCCGGACGTTCCGTTCGGCGGCCGCCGTCTGCTCTTCCATCACTCCTGCGAGGGTCTTCGTCCGACGATGATCCTCGCCCGATTATTCCTCATCGGCGCGGCTCCCCGCCGGATCCTCGCGGCGATCGCGAGCGTAATAAGATCGGACGGGGGACGAATTCTTGAGCACGGTACGCGAATCCATCGACGAGCTTTGTGTCGATACGATCCGCACGCTCGCGATCGACGCGGTCCAGAAGGCCAACTCCGGTCATCCCGGCCTGCCGCTCGGCGCGGCTCCGATGGCCTACGTCCTCTGGCAGCGCCATTTGAAGCACAACCCCCGGGACCCGGCGTGGCCGGACCGCGATCGCTTCGTGCTCTCGGCGGGGCACGGCTGCATGCTCTGGTACTGCCTTCTCTACCTGACCGGCTACGACCTGCAGATGGATGACCTGAAGGCCTTTCGCCAGTGGGGCAGCCGGACGCCGGGCCACCCCGAGTACCGCCTGACTCCCGGCATCGAAGCGACGACCGGCCCGCTCGGCCAGGGCACGGCGAACGCGGTGGGGATGGCGATCGCCGAGCGCTTTCTCTCGAGCCGGTTCAACCGCCCCGGTCAGGAGATCGTGAATCACCGCACCTTCGCTCTCGTGTCGGACGGCGACCTGATGGAGGGCATCTCGAACGAAGCGTCGTCGCTCGCCGGACATCTCGGCCTCCACAAGCTGACCTTTCTCTACGACTCGAACCATGTTTCTCTCGACGGCCCGACTGCAATGGCGTTCACGGAAGACGTCGGGCGGCGTTACGAGGCTCTGGGCTGGCAGGTCCTCCACGTCGAGGACGGCAACACGGATCTCGACGCGATCGACGAAGCCCTCCGGCAGGCGGGGCAGGAAACGCGCCGTCCGACGTTGATCGTCGTTCGCACGACGATCGGTTACGGCTCTCCCCACAAGGCGGGGACCTCCGAAGCGCACGGGAGCCCTCTCGGGGCCGAAGAGGTCGTCGCGACGAAGAAGGCCCTCGGTTGGGAGTACGAGGAAGCGTTCTTCGTCCCGAAGGACGCGCTCCAGCACTTCCGGGGAGCGGTCGAGCGGGGGGCGCGGGCGCAGTCCGACTGGCAGGGCCGGTTCGAGGCGTGGGCGTCGGCGAACCCCGATCTCGCGGAGGAATGGCGCCGCGCGTTCTCCGGGGAGCTTCCGCCCGGCTGGGACGCGGATCTGCCGAAGTGGAAGGCGGGCGAGAAGGAAGCGACGCGCGTCGCGGCCGGAAAAGCGCTGAACGCGATCGCGGCGAAAGTGCCGTGGGTTTTCGGCGGCGATGCGGATCTGTCGGTCTCGACGAACACGAAGCTGAAAGACGAGGCCGACTTCGACGGCGCGTCGGGGAACGGCCGCAACGTCCACTTCGGCGTGCGCGAGCACGCGATGGCGGGCATCGGAAACGGCATGGCGTACCACGGCGGAGTGCGCCCCTACGTCGCGACCTTCTTCTGCTTCTCCGACTACATGCGTCCGTCGGTGCGGCTCTCAGCGGTCTCGGAGCTGCCGGTCGTGTTCGTCTGGACGCACGACTCGATCGGCTTGGGCGAGGACGGGCCGACCCACCAGCCGGTCGAGCACCTGATGTCGTTGCGCGCGATGCCGGGCTTTACCGTCATTCGTCCGGCCGACCCGAACGAAGCTTCGGAGGCATGGCGGGTCGCGATGCAGCATCGGGAAGGTCCCGTGGGTCTCGTCCTGTCCCGGCAGAAGCTGCCGGTGATCGATCCGTCCCGGTTCGCCGCGGCCTCCGGCCTGGCGAAGGGCGCTTACGTCCTCGCCGAAGCTTCCGGCGGCGCACCGCACCTCCTTCTGATCGCGACCGGCAGTGAGGTGGCGCTGGCCATGGACGCGCGGGAGAAGCTCGAAGCCGAAGGAATTCCGACCCGCGTCGTGTCGATGCCCTCGTGGGAGCTCTTCGAGAGAGAGTCGCGCGAATACCGTGAATCGGTTTTTCCCCGGTCGGTCGGAGCGCGGCTCTCGATCGAGGCGGGCAGCCCGCTCGGCTGGGAACGATGGGTCGGAGACCGCGGCGCCTCGGTCGGCCTGGAACGCTTCGGCGCCTCGGCGCCGGGCGAGGTCGTGTTGCGCGAGCTCGGATTCAACGTCGAGAACGTGGTCTCCCGGGCAAAGGCTCTGCTGTGAAAATCGCGGTCGCCGCCGATCACGCGGGGTTCCCTCTCAAGCAGGGGACCATCGACCTCGTCCGCGCGCTCGGCCACTCGGCCGAAGACCTGGGGACCGACTCGACCCACCCGGTGGACTACCCGGACTTCGCCCGCGCCGTCGCGGTCGCGGTCGCCTCGGGACGCTGCGATCGCGGCATCGTGATCTGCGGAAGCGGCGTGGGAGCGTCGGTCGCGGCGACGAAGGTCCCCGGGATTCGGGCCGCTATGTGCCACGATACGTTTTCCGCGCGGCAGGGGGTCGAGGACGACGACATGAACGTGATCTCGCTCGGGGCGCGGGTCATCGGACCATCGCTCGCGGCCGAGATCATCAAAGCGTTCACGAACGCTAGGTTTTCGGAGGCGGAGCGCCACGTGCGCCGCCTCCGCAAGGTCAAAGCCATCGAGGAGGAAGCCCGCGCCGGCGCCTTCGATGAGGCGAGGAGGATGCAATGAGCAGAGACAACCCGCTGCAAAAGCTGCGCGGGCTCGGTCAAAGCGTCTGGTACGACTATATCCGCCGGGATCTCATCACGTCCGGCGAGCTCGCGAAACTGATTCGCGAGGACGGGCTCGCGGGGATGACGTCGAATCCAACGATCTTTCAGAAGGCGATCGCGGAGACCGAGCTGTACGACGAGGACATCCGACGCGCCGGCGGCAAACGCAAGGAACCGTTCACGATCTTCGAGGAGCTCGCGGTAGAGGACGTCCGGCGAGCGGCCGACGCGTTCCGACCCGTCTTCGACGCGGAAAACGGGGCGGACGGGTTCGTCTCGATCGAGGTCGGCCCGCATCTCGCGAACGACACCGAAGGCTCCATCCGCGAGGCCCGACGTCTCTCCACCGAATGCGACCGCGCGAACGTCATGGTGAAGATTCCCGGCACGGCTGCCGGGGTTCCCGCGATCCAGCGCTGCCTCGCGGAAGGAATCAACATCAACATCACGCTTCTCTTCTCTGTCTCCCGCTACGGCGAGGTCATGGAGGCGTATCTGGCGGCGCTCGAGGAGCGCTTCGCCGCGGGCAAACCGATCGATCGACTCCGCTCGGTGGCGAGCTTTTTCGTCAGCCGCGTGGACTCGAACGTCGACAAGAAGCTCGATCGGATCGGAAACGATGCGGCCCGCCGGCTTCGCGGAAAGGCCGCGACCGCCAACGCGCGTCTCGCCTACCACGCGTTTCGCGAGGTCTTCGGCTCGCCCCGCTTCGCCGCGCTCCAGAAGAAGGGCGCTCCCCTCCAAAGGCCGCTGTGGGCTTCGACTTCGACGAAAGACCCGGCGTACCCGGATCTGTACTACGTCGAGGCACTCGTCGCGCCGGACACTGTCGACACGATGCCGCCCGAGACGTTCGACGCCTATCGCGATCACGGCGACCCGAAGGTCCGGATCTCCGACGGGCTGGACGAAGCGGCCGACGTCTTCCATCGCCTCGCGGAGCTCGGAATCGAGGAAGCCCGCGTCTCGCGCGAGCTCGAGGAGGAGGGGGTCAAGAAGTTCTCCGACTCCTACGACTCCCTGCTGAAGACGCTCGCCGAAAAAGAAAAGGCGATGAGGGTCGCCTGAAGCTCGCCCTCGGCCCCTCGAAAGACGCGCACGCGGAGGCTCTCCGAAGGCTCGGGAAGGAACGGGTCGTCGCACGCGTCTGGTCGGGCGATGCGAGCCTCTGGAAACAAGCGGAGGCGGATCAGCGCTCGATCTCCGGCGCGCTCGGCTGGCTCACGATTCCGCAACGGATCGAACGGTCACTGGACGGGCTCGAGAAGCTCGCCGCCCGCGTCCGGGGCGAGGCGGACCGCGTCCTCGTTCTCGGGATGGGGGGCTCCAGTCTCGCGCCGCTCGTGTTCGCCTCGTCCTTCGGGCGCCGCCCGGGCTTCCCGCGTCTCGAGGTCCTCGACTCCACAGAGCCCTCGAGCGTGGTCGCAGCGGCGCAAGCCACTCCACCCGGCCGCACGATCTACGTCGTGTCGTCGAAGTCTGGCACGACCCTGGAGCCGAACCTCTTGTTCGACTACTTCTTCGCGCTCGCGGAAAAGGAGCTCGGCCCGCGCGCCGGAGATCGCTTCGTCGTCATCACCGATCCGGGAACCCCGCTCGAAAAGGAGGCTTCGGCCCGACGCGTCCGTGAGGTCTTTCCGGGCGATCCGGCAATCGGCGGCCGCTATTCCGCTCTGTCGCCTTTCGGAATCGTTCCGGCCGCGTTGTCGGGGATCGACGTCCGGTCCCTTCTCCGCCGCGCGCAGGCAATGGCCGATGCCTGCCGGGCGAAGGCTCCGGAGGAGAATCCCGGCGTCGAACTCGGCGCGGCGATGGGCGCGCTCGCTCTCGAGGGGCGCGACAAGCTCACGTTTTCCGTGGGCGCGCCCGTGGACCGCTTCGGTATGTGGCTCGAGCAGCTGATCGCCGAAAGCACGGGAAAGGAAGGCAAAGGAATCCTGCCGGTCGAAGGGGAGACGCCGGGCGGTCCGGAGTCGTACGGGGACGATCGTTTCTTCGTCCGGATCTCGGTCGATTCCGGGACCTCCGATGCCGCTCGGAAGCTCACCGTTCTCGAGGAGGCAGGGCATCCCGTCGCCTGGTTCGAGATCGCCGACGCGCTCGACCTGGGCGCGGAGATGTTCCGGTGGGAATTCGCGACCGCGGTCGCGGGCGCGCTCATCGGAATCAACCCGTTCGATCAGCCCAACGTCCAGGAGGCGAAGGACCGCACCAACGAAATCCTCGCGGGCAAGGGGGGCCCGGAAGCGCCCGGACGAACCGATCCGGAAGCGCTTTCGTCGCTGATCGATTCGATCCGGCCGCGCGATTACTTCGCGATCACCGCGTACGTCCCTTCGACCGCGGAAAACGAGGATCGGCTCGCGCGGATTCGGCTGCCGGTCCGGGACGCCAAACGCGTCGCGACGACGCTCGGATTCGGCCCGCGGTTCCTGCACTCCACGGGTCAGTTCCACAAAGGAGGGCCGGACACGGGAGTCTTCCTGCAGATCACGGAAACGCCGGCGGAACCGGTGGCGATCCCGGGCCGGCCTTACGGTTTCGAACGCGTCGTCGCGGCGCAGGCGGCCGGGGACCTCGCCGCGCTCCGGTCGCGGAAGCGCCGCGCGCTCTCGGTGCGCCTTGGAGCGGACCTGGCGGCGGAGCTCGGGTTGCTGGCGGCCGCCGCTGCCAGGAGCGCGCCGCGGCAGGGAAGGGAGGGGTCATGAAGCTCGGGTTCGTGGGGCTCGGGAAGATGGGCGCCAACATGGTCCGGCGGCTGCTCGCCGACGGTCACGAGGTCGTCGCGTGGGCCCGCGGCGCCGACGCGGTCCGGGAGGCGGTGTCGGAGGGGGCGGTCGGCGCGACCTCGCTCGAAGACGTCGCCCCCCGACTCCCTCCTCCTCGCGTCGTGTGGTTGATGATTCCAGCCGGCGATCCGGTCGAGTCGTCGATCGCCGCGCTCCGCCCGCTCCTCTCCGCCGGTGACGTCATCGTGGACGGAGGCAACTCGCGCTTCTCCGACTCGGTTCGCCGCGCCGGCGAGCTCGTGAAGAGCGGGATCGGTTTCTTGGACGCCGGAACTTCCGGCGGAGTCTGGGGATTGAAGAACGGCTACTGCCTCATGGTCGGCGGGCGGCCCGAAGACTTCCGCCTCGCCGAGCCGGTCTTCAGGACGCTCGCGCCGCCGGAAGGCTACGCGCACGTGGGCGCGCCGGGCGCCGGCCACTACGTCAAGATGGTCCACAACGCGATCGAGTACACGATGCTGCAAGGCTACGGCGAGGGTTTCGAGATGCTCCAGGCGTCCGGATACGACCTCGACCTGCTCGCCGTTGCGCGCCTCTGGACACATGCGTCGGTGGTGCGGTCGTGGCTGCTCGATCTGCTCGTGCTCGCGCTCGAGCAGGATCCGAAGCTCGCCAGCATCCGGGGATTCGTTCCGGATTCGGGCGAGGGACGGTGGACTCTGCACGAGGCGATCGAGCGTTCGGTTCCGATGCCCGCTCTTGCCGACGCTCTCTTCGCGCGGTTCACCTCGCGGCAGACCGAATCTTTCTCCGCAAAGATCATCGCCGCTCTGCGCAACCAGTTCGGCGGCCACGCCATTACTCCAGAGCAATGAAGACCGAAGAAGAGATCCGTCCGCCGGCGACCCTCGTCATTTTCGGCGCCTCGGGAGACCTGACGCGGCGCCTCCTGGCGCCCGCGATCGCGCACCTCTCGCGCGACGGCGCCATTTCTCCCGAGTTCGCGATCGTCGGGCTCGCCCGAACGCCGTACACCGATCAGGACTTCCGGCGGCATCTCGAGGAGGGCGCGCGAGAGTTCACTCCGCGCGAGCAGGGGAGGCCGGGCGAGCTCCCGGCCGTCGTCCGCTACGTCGACGGGGACTTCGGCGACTCGGCTCTCTACGCGTCGCTCCGAACCGTCGTCGAGCAGATCGAGTCGACGCGCGGAGGACAGCACAACCGAATCTTCTACCTCGCCACGCCGCCCGAAGCCGACCCGGAGATCGTCCGCTTCCTCGGGGAGCAGGGGCTCGCGAAGGCGGAGAACGGCTGGACCCGGATCGTCGTCGAGAAGCCGTTCGGCCACGATCTCGAGTCCGCCCGGACGCTGAACGAGGCGCTCAAGAGCGTCTTCGAGGAGCGGCAGATCTACCGCATCGACCATTACCTCGCGAAGGAAACGGTCCAGAACATCTTCGTCCTGCGTTTCGCCAACGGAATCTTCGAGCCGCTCTGGAACCAGCGGTACGTCGATCACGTGCAGATCGCGGTCGCCGAAACCATCGGCGTCGGACACCGCGCCGGCTATTACGAGGAGGCGGGCGTCCTTCGCGACATGTTCCAGAACCATCTCCTCCAGCTCCTCTGCCTGACCGCGATGGAGCCGCCGGTCAAGTTCGAGGCCGATGCCGTCCGCGCGGAGAAGGTCAAGGTGCTCCAGTCGATTCGCCCATTCCCCGCGGAGGCCGCCGACGAGTGGGCAGTCCGCGGCCAGTACGGTGCGGGCGTCGTCGACGGAAAGCCCGTGCCGGGTTACCGGGAAGAGGAGGACGTCGCGCGGGACTCGCGCACCGCGACCTACGCGGCGGTGAAGTTCGTCGTGGACAACTGGCGGTGGGCGGGCGTCCCTTTCTACGTGCGCTCCGGCAAGCGGCTGGCGAAGCGCATCTCGGAGATCGCAATCGAGTTCAAGAGCGTGCCGCACCACTATTTCCGGCACGAGAGCGGGGAGTTGCCTCCGAACGTCCTGCGCCTGCGGATCCAGCCGGAGGAGGCGGTCTCGTTGAAGTTCGAGGCGAAGATCCCCGGCACGGTTGCCGACGTCGAGTCGGTGTACATGGACTTCCCGTACTCGAGCCTCGGCGCGGCGAGCCGCGGCGGATACGAACGGCTCTTGGTCGACGTGACCCACGGCGACCAGACCCTCTTCATCCGGGGGGACGAAGCGGAGGAAGCCTGGCGCGTCCTCGATCCCGTGTTGAAGGCATGGGAGAAGGAGCCTCCGCCCGCGTTTCCGAATTACGCCGCCGGGACGCTCGGCCCGGAGGCCGCGGATCGATTCCTGGAGAAGGACGGCCGGCGCTGGCGCACGCTCGGGAAGTGAAGGAGCTGCCGGCGCAAGCTCCTCCCCGTTTCGAGATTCGTGTCCTGCCCGACCTCGAGGAAGCGGCCCGCGCCGCGGCCCTCGAGGTCGCCGCGGCGGCGTCGGACGCCTTCTCCGACCGCGGAATCTTCCGGCTCGCTCTCTCCGGCGGATCGACCCCGCGCGTTCTCTTCGACGCGCTCGCAGGGCCTCCGTTTTCGCGCCGGATCGACTGGCGGAAGGCGCGCGTCTTTTTCGCCGACGAGCGCTGCGTCCCCCCCTCGAACGAGCGCTCCAACTACCGACTCGCGAAGGAACACCTGCTCGACCCGCTCTACGTGCCGGCTCGAAACGTCTTTCGGATGCGCGGCGAAGAGGAGCCGCGCCGCGCCGCGCGCGACTACGATCGGATCCTGCGGACCGAGTTCGGACAAGGCCAGCCGCGGCTCGACCTGGTTCTGTTGGGCCTCGGAGCCGACGGGCACACCGCCTCGCTCTTTGCGCGGACCCGCGCGCTCGAAGAGAAGGAGAAGTGGGCGGCGGCGAACTACCTTCCGGTTCAGAAGGAGTGGAGGTTGACGCTCACCCTTCGCGTCTTGAACGCCGCGCGCCACGTGATCTTCCTCGTCGCGGGGGAGGAGAAGGGCACTGCGGTTGCGGCGGTCCTTGCGAGGAAGCGCGGCTCGCGAAGTCTGCCCGCGTCGCTCGTGCGGCCGAAAAGCGGGTCGCTGATCTGGATCCTGGACGATGCGGCGGCATCGTCGCTGTAGCTCGCTCGGGATCTGGCTACGGCCGGTCGCGGCGCGAGGGACCAGGCGAGCGCTCGAGCCAGGTTGGCGCCGCGCTCGCCGGTGATCGAGAGGTCCCGAGCAAGCGACCGCGACGGATCAGGCGCCTTCGGCGGCGGTCTTGTCCGCCTTCGACTGGGCGATGATTTTTTCCTGGATCGAGTGCGGCACCTCGGCGTAGTGCGAGAACTCGAGGTGGAAGGAACCGCGTCCCTGCGTGATCGAGCGCAGCTGGGCGCCGTAGGTCAGGAGCTCGCCCATCGGCACGAGCGCCCGGATCGACGTCTCGTCTTCGCCGCTCTCCATGCCCTGGACCTGGCCCCGCCGCGACGACAGGTCGCCCATCAGGTCGCCGACGTATTCGTTGGGCGCGTTGATCTCGATCGTCATCACGGGTTCCAGGAGCGTCGGCCGCGCCTTCTCCATCGCGTCCTTGTAGGCGAGCGCGCCCGCGATCTTGAACGCGAGCTCGGAGGAATCGACGTCGTGGTACTGGCCGTCGATCAGGATGACGCGGAAATCCACCATCGGGAACCCGGCGAGGAACCCCTTCTTTCGAACGTCCTGGATCCCCTTTTCCACCGCCGGGATGTAGTTGCGGGGAATGGAGCCGCCGTAAATCTCGTCGACGAACTCGAAATCCGCGCCCCGCGGGAGCGGCTCGACCTTGATCCTGCAGTCGGCGAACTGGCCGTGCCCCCCGGTCTGCTTCTTGTGGCGGCCGTGCGCTTCGGCGCGGCGGGTGATCGTCTCGCGATAGGGGACCTTCGGCGGATGGAGGATCACCTCGACGCTGTAGCGTTTCTTCAGTCTGGCGACGGCAATCTCGACGTGGAGCTGAGACGCGCCCGCCAGGTGAAATTCTTTCGTCTCCTCGTCGCGCTGGAAACGCAGCGAGGGATCCTCCTCGATGAGCTTGTGGAGCGCGGTCGAGATCTTGTCCTCGTCCCCCTTCGCTTTCGGCTCGATGGCATAGGCGATCGCCGGCTCCGGGACGACGAGCTTCGTCAAAACGACCGGATGCTCCTTGACCGTCAGGGTGTCTCCCGTCATCGTCTCCTTCAGCTTCGCGACGGCGACGATGTCGCCCGCCCGGGCCTCCGGGACGTTGACGTGCTCCTTGCCCTGCGGGAGGAAGAGACCGGAGAAGCGCTCGGGGACGCTCTTGGACGCGTTCCAGTAGGTGCCGTCGGACTGGAAGTGGCCGCGCCGAACCCGGAGGTAGGAGATCCTTCCCGCGAACGGGTCGGAGACCGTCTTCACGACCTGAGCGACGGCGTAACCCTTCTCGTCCGTCACGACGTCCACCGGCTTCCCGTCTTTTCCGGTCCCTTCGACCTTCGTACCTTCGGGCGAGGGGAAGAGGGCCACGCAGGCGTCGAGGACGCGCAAGACCCCGATCCCCTGGGCCGACGAGGTGCAGAAGACCGGGAAGAGCTTGCGGGCCGCGATCTCCTTCTTCAAGCCGGGCACGAGGTCACCCGGCTCGAGCGTCCCCTGGGCGAAGAACTTCTCCATGAGCGTGTCGTCGCCTTCGGCGACCATCTCGACCAACTTCTCGTGCTCTTCGTGAGCCCGCGCCGAGAGGTCGTCCGGGATGGGCCCGTCGACGCGCCGCCCGCCTTCGTGAAGGTGCGACTCCATCCGGACGAGATCCACCGTCCCTCGGAAGGACTTCTCCTCGCCGACCGGGATCTGGAGAGGAACGACGCTCCGACCGTATTTTCGACGGAGCGATTCCATCGTCCGATCGAACGAGGCCCGGTCGCGATCCATCCGGTTGACCACGAAGATCACGGGCCTGCCGAACTCGGAGGCGAACTTCCAGACCTTGTCGGTCTGAACCTCGACTCCGGAGACCGCATCGAGCACGATCAGCACGGCGTCCGCAGCCGCAACCGCGGCGTGCGCCTCGGGGGAGAAGATCCCGTAACCGGGGGCGTCCACGAAGTTGACGCGGACGTCGCGATGGATGGCGTGCGCAACGGCCAGGTTGATCGAGATCTGCCGCTCGACCTCTTCTCCGTCGAAGTCGGTCGGGCACGTCCCCTCCTCGATCCGGCCGGGGCGCGTCGTCGCCCCGGACGCATGCAGGAGCGCCGCGACGAGAGTAGTTTTTCCGACGGTGTTGTGGCCCACCACCGCGACGTTGCGCAGCTCGGGCGCCGAGAAAATCTTCATGGCGCGCGATTATAGTGAACCGTCAGCAGGCGCGCTGAATCACCACTGCAAGGAAAATGACGAGAGCAATAAGGATCACGCCGGCAAGCAAAAGCGCGGCGGCTACGGCCTTGGAGCTCGCGTGCCGTGCTTCTTCTTCGTCCGGCATCTCGGGGTGTTCGACTCCGGCGGACGGCTAGCGTCCAAGGTCCATGACGGCGCTCTCCTGTCTCGGAATCGGAATCGCGTTCGCAATCGCGGTCGGTCTGCTCGTCTTAGCCGGCGTGCTTCTCTCCTGGGTCCTTCCCGCGCTCGTCGAACGCTGGCGCGCCGCGCGAAACGTTCCGCCGGGAGAGGGAAGATAAGGGCTCATCATCGGTTCACCGGAGCAGAATACGCTGTCGAAATCTCGACCGGAACCGGGCGCGAGTTGACCCTTCCGAGTACGGAGACTAGAATCCGGCGTCCTTTCGCCATGTCTCTTTTTCCGCGGCGCGGAGCGCTCGGCGCCGGGGGAAAGGGGTAGAGTCCAAAGCCACATGGCAGATCGAGGGATCGCAGGCCCGCGAATCGCGAAGCTCGGTCGCTACGAAGTCGTCAGCGAGCTGGGTAAAGGCGCGATGGGCGTCGTTTACCTCGCGCGGGACCCCGTCATCGGCCGGATGGTGGCGATAAAGACCATCCGCGTCAATGCCGGCAGCGACGACGAAGACACCCAGGAGTTTCGCGAGCGGTTCGTCCGCGAGGCGCAGACGGCCGGCATCCTGTCGCACCCCAACATCGTCACGATCCATGACATCGGCGAGGACCCGGAGACCCAGGTTTCCTTCATCGCGATGGAGTACATTGAGGGAAAGAACCTGAAGATGCTCCTCGGCGAGAAGACGAAGTTTCCCTACGAGCAGGTCTCCGAGATCGTGGCGGAAGTCGCGGAAGCGCTCGACTACGCTCACCGCAAGGGCATCATCCATCGCGACGTCAAGCCGGCGAACATCATCATCACGACCGACGGTAAGGTGAAGATCACCGACTTCGGGATCGCGAGGATCGCCTCTTCCAACCTGACGACGACCGGGCAGTTTCTCGGCACGCCCAACTACATGTCGCCCGAACAGGTCTCCGGCTCTCCGGTGGACGGACGAAGCGACCTCTTTTCGCTGGGCGTCGTCCTCTACGAGCTCCTGACCAGCCGGAAGCCGTTCCAGGGGGACAACCTGACCGCGATCTCCTACAAGATCGTTCACGAGGACCACACTCCGCCGGCGGAGCTCGCCCCCGGCATTCCCCACGAGTTCAACGGCGTCGTGGCGCGCGCGATGGCCAAGGACCCCTGGAACCGTTACCAGCGCGGCAAGGACCTCGCGCTGGCGCTCTATCAGCTGAAGGCGCAGCTCGAGGAGCGCAGATCGCAGGAGGACCTGGGCACGATGATCTCCGCAGCAGCGGAGAACGTCCCGACGCTGAAGCTGGCGAATCTGAAGGCGGTCGCCGAAAGCGGGGCGCCGGGCCGGGAGGAAACTCCGGCCGCGTTCCCCGTCGTGGCGGAGGCCTCGGACTCCGCTGCCACGCGAAAGCGGGAGGGTTCCGGATCCTATTCGGAGAGCGGGTCGCGCCGGCCGCCCGCCCCGGCCGTCGAGCCTCCGCCACCGTCGCCCGATTTCCCCGAGCCGACCGCCGCGACCTCGACCGCACCTTCGCGACCGAGGCCGACGATGCCCGTTCGGCCGATCTCCGGCGCGAAGCCGAGGTCCCGGATCGGCTGGATCGCGGGGCTTGCGGCGCTGGTGGCTCTCGCCGTCGCCGGTTACTTCGCCCTCCTGCCCTCTTCGTCGCCGCCTTCGTCCGCCCCGGCGGCGGCTGCCCCGAAAGTCGAGCCCGAGCAGCAGATCGCCTCCGCCGCCGTGCGGAAGTCGGTGGACGAAGGCAAACGCCTGTTCGAAGCGGGTCGATACGAGGAAAGCCTGGCTCTTTTCCGGACGGTGCTCGGCAGCCATCCCGACAACGCGGATGCGCGGCAGTTCGCCGACAGGGCGGAGGAGGCCATCAAGCAGGCGGGCCGGACCGCCCAGATCGAGGCCGGGCTCGATTCCGCGCGGAAGGCGTTCTCTTCGAAGAAGTGGGAGGAGGCCCGCGACCGCGCCGGCGACGTTCTCGCCCTCGACGCTCAGAATGCCGACGCGATCAAGCTTCGCGACGACTCGGTCGCGCAGATCGACCGCGCGGCCGAAAAGAAAAAGGTCGAGACGCAGCTCGCGAAGGTCCGCGCGATGCCGAAGAACCAGCCGCAGGGCCCGGAGAAAGTCGAGCAGCAGGGTCCGATGAAGCCGGACGTGGCGCCCGCCGGCGCGACGAACGCGACACTGCGGCTTCTCTTCGAGTCGCCGATCTCCCAGGGCCACGTCATGGTCGCTGTCAACGACCAGATTCTTCTTCGCCACCCCTACAATTTCAGGAAGAAGGCGGGACTCTTCAAGAGCGTGGAGGGAACGGGAACGGTGTCGGCGAACATCCCCGTGCCGACAGGACCGGTGACCGTGAAGGTCTGGCTCTCCGGCCCCGACATCTCGCCCGCATACGCCTCGAGCGTTCCCGGCTCCCGCTTTTGCACAAATCCGACGGATCAGGTAAAACTCGCGGCTCCTCGGGGCGTAGCGCAGCCTGGTAGCGCACTCGGTTCGGGACCGAGTGGTCGGAGGTTCAAATCCTCTCGCCCCGACCAATCTCCTCAGTGACCTGCGCCGGGACGCCGACCGGTAAGTACGGGTACTTCCGCTGGATCAAGTCGTTCAACCGGGCCCGGTCCGGGGCGAGCAGGGCTTTAACGCCCTCCGGGCTCACGTCGGCGACGATGACGTGGCCGACCTCGTCGTGGACGTCGCTGTAGAGGCCGTGCGACTTCATCTTCTGCGCCTGGTAACGGTTGTCGTCAGTCGGGCTGACGTAGTGGACCGACCAGATCTTGTAGCGGTGGATCAGGAACAGATGGTTCAGCGTCATCAGGCGCTTCTTGCGCAGAGCGACGTCGAACGTGTTCTGGTCGCGAACCGAGAGGATATTCCGCCCCCGCCGATCCACGATCACGGCGAAGACGACGTTGGCGACCTTCTCTCCGCTCGACGTGGACAGGGTGAGCTCCAGCAGCTCCGAGCCGGCCGTGTGCGGCCGCAGACTGGCATGCAGCGTGCCTGGGAGCTGGTGGTGCTTCGCCCAGATCGCGAGCCACTCCTCGAGGAGCTTGGTCGGCACCTCGGTCTGGACCAGGTGTTGGTGTTGCGTCGAGCCCTTGCCCATCGCTTTGGTGGCGGCCGTACCGCCCGAAGAGGCGATGAGAGCCGCGTCCAACCGCGGACCTCCCACGAGCGTCTGGGGCGTCCGGTAGGGCGAGTCGACCAGACGGAACTTCCGCTGCAGCCGGGCGAGAGACAGCATGCCGTCCTGCTTGAGCGCGGCCGCGAACTCCTCGGCGGCCAGTCCGTCGATCTGATGTCCGCCGTAGGTGATGAAGTTGAAGACGAACCCCAGCTTGCCGAGCTCGTCCGGGAATCGCCTCATCTCCTCGTCGCTCATTCCGGTCGTGTCCCAGTTGAACGACGGTGACAGGTTGTACGCGAGCATCTTGGAGGGGAACTCGGCGTGGATCGCCTCGGCGAAGCGCCTGGCATCCAGTAGGTCTGCGGTCTTGGTCTCCATCCACAAGAGGTCGGCGAACGGCGCCGCAGCGAGAGACTTGGCGATCGCGTAGTCGATGCCGCCCTGGACCTGGTAGTAGCCCTCGGGAGTCTTCGAGACCTCGCAATCCCAGATGATGTTGATGCCCATCGACTTGGCCTTTGCGCGGGCGGCATGGAACGACGTGCGGTTCGCGAAGGCCAGCCACTCGTCGGCGCTCATGTCGAATCGCTCGCCCTCGCTGGCGCGGAACTCGATCACGTCCGCGACCGCCTGGGGATAGCTCTTCAGGCTGGCCTCGGCCTGCCAGGCTTCCAGGTAGCGCGTCTCGACCCGTTCCAGCATGGCCTCGACCGATGACCCGTCGATCTCCCGGAACGCCTTCGCGCTGTCTTCGAGCACGCGCATCACGCCCGTCCGCGCCAGCCAGTTCTCCGCCTCGTCGTACTCGTCCGCCGAGACCTTGAACAGCAAATGCCCCCGCATGTCGTCGAGGCCCAGCTCGCGGAGCTTTCTGACGATGGCGAGGTAGCCGATCTTGTACGTCGGCAGCTCGACGTTGGTGGCGCCCAGGATGAACGGATGATCGCGCTCGTCCCCGCGCCCCTCCAGGAACGTGGCCGACTCGGCGTCGGTCCGGGCCACGATGATGCCGGGCACCTTCATGACGTCGAGCTGGAAGCGTGCGGCGTTCAACCGCTTGATCTGCTCATCCTCGGCGACGAGCACCTTGCCCCCCTGGTGCCCACACTTCTTGGCGCCGGGCTTCTGGTCCTCGATGTGGTAGCCCGGTACCCCGACCTCGACGAACCGGCGGACGAGATTTCGGACGTGCGCGTCGCCGCCGTGGCCCGTGTCGGCGTCGGCGATGATGAAGGGCCGATAGTCGATCTCGGCGGAGGTAACTCGCTGCGCCTCGCTCATGCGCGAGCGCGCGAAGCGCTGGTTCCGGTCTGCCGTCAAGAGAGCGCGCACGATCGGCGCAGCCTCGTTGGGAACCTGTGAGAGCGGATAACTGGCCAGGTCGGGTCCCGGATCCTCCGTGATGGATCCCCGAGCCGACGTCGCCCACCCGCCGAGGTAGATGGCTTCGATGCCCATCCGCTTCAAGGCCACTGCCTGGCCGGGTGAGTAAGGGCCGAAGGTCGTGATCTGTTCGCGCTCCCCGAAGAGCTCACGGAGACGGCCATAGAACTGCTCGGCTGCCGTTCTGGCCACGGTGTAATCGGTCTCGATCGTGCCCCGCTGCTCGACCACTTGGCGCGGGGAATAGAGTCGCGTGATCCCATCGAAGCGCGGGCTGGAGAACCATCGGGCGGTTTCGTCGACTTCCGAATCGAATGAGCTCATGACTGGCTCCTGCTGCTCCTAATCTAAGGGGAAACGGGCACCTCGAAAGCCAGGTTCTCGGTAATGCGGGTTCCGTCCCGGCCGAACGCCGCCATGTACCGCGCGATCCGTCGCCTCGCCTCCGCCAGGTCGTCGTTATCGAGGTTGATGTTGAGCAGATCGATGTACCAGGGCGCCTTGAATGGCGCCGTGACGTAGGTCTCCACGATCTCGCGGGCGATGGGCAGCGTCGTCGTCTTGGAGTCGTCGTGGACGTCCCGGTCGCTCGCCGCCAGGAGCTTGGCGTACTCCTCGGACAACAGGCGCTCGAAGAGATCGGCGGTGAAAACGTCTCCCTTCGGGATGCCGGTCGATTCGTCGGCTTCGGAGAACCCGGCCCTCTTGTGCAGCCACTCCCAGAGAATGGAGAGGCGGATTTCGCCGGTCGCCATGTCCTCCATGAGGTAGAGGACATCGTCGTTGCCGAAGAAGTCGGCGGGCTTCAACGCGGCCGCCTGGAACCCTTTGCCGAAGGCATTGCCGTACTGCAGTGCGACGCTCAAGAGATCACGCGCGCCGCGCGCGGTGCGCGGCTCCGGCTCAAGCCGGACGAGGGCGTCGGCATCGGCGACGGTGTAGGTGAGCGCGGGGAAAGGCCGGCCGAGTTGGTTGTCCTCTCCCGCCTTCTCCCAGACCGGCCGGACGATGTGCACCATCTTCCAATGGGCGACCCATTTGCCGCTGGCGCCTTCGCGCTGCTCGCGCTCGGCGCCGGCGACTGCGCGGTTCATGCCCGCCTCCACGCCACGCGCTGAGCCCACCGGGATGTTGGTCTCCATGCCGCCCTGCCACAGCGCGTAGCGGCCGTTCCTGTCGCGGGTGTTGACCGCGCGCCGGACGCGGTCCTCGTAGTTCCGCATGTATCCGTAGGTCATCACGATGGCGTCGATGTTGGGATTGACGAACTCCGGGTCCCAGGCCATGGCGTCCGAGACGCTGTTGATGTAGTCCCAGCGGCCGGTATTGAAGCCGACGAAGTGCCGCCCGAGGGCTGCGCGGATCTCCATCAACTGGAAGGCGGCCTCGAGCTGCTCGACCAGCACGTAGACCTTGATCGCGCCGGCGGGCAGCGACAGATGCTGCTCGAGCGAGGAGAGTAAGCGGTCCCAGAGCGCCGCTTCCTCGGCGGTCTGGATCTTCGGCAGGTAGAGAACGATCGAGGCGCCGGAGTCTGTGAGCAGCGCATGGTTGTTGACGACGTAGAGCACCAGGTCGACGATCGACGCGGAGAACCCGGTGCCATCGGCCAGGCGGACGTGCCGGTCATCGAGGTGGAGCCCCCGCACGCGGAAAATCCTGGTCGTGAAGTCGAGCTGCTTTTTCCAGTCGTCGATGATCGGGCGTCCCAAGAATCCGCGGGCCCACTCGTTCATCTCGGCGGCAACGCCCTCGGCCACTTTCAGGAAAACGGGGTCGCGAGCGACGGCGATCTTCAAGTTGCGTTGATTGTCGAGGGACATCGTGGAAACCTGACCGAGCGCGTCCTCTCCGTCGAACATCCACCCGTCCGCGCCGGAGAGGAGAGCGTAGGCCACGTTGCGGAGGCCCTGCTCCACGGGGGCGTCCGGCCGGGTCGCCGGGCCCGTGCCCTGGATCCATTGCCGCTCAAGGTCGGCCGGGATCTCGCTCCCCTCGAACATGCCATCGCGGGCGTCCAGGACGGAGATGTCGGTTCCGGCAATGGTGGTGGCGGGATCGAGGAAATCGATTCGCTGGCGGTCGCGCGCGCGTCGCGCCCGGCGCTCGAGGCGGGCTGCCATGAGCGCCTTTCGCTGCGCATCGAGTGGAGCGAGGGCGGCGAGTGCCGCCATCGCCTCCGGAGTGAAGACGTCGCGGTAGGAGCTCAGCAGGTCGGCACGGACCTGGAGCGGGTGAGCCTCGCCTTGCCTGCCTCTGATCATGAGTGGATCTCGCGATGCGAGGTCCGTGCTGGCGCACGGGCTGCGGGGGTGGAGTCTAGCATCGCGCTGGGGTCCTGCAGGGTCAGACGAGGTCAGCCCTTGCCTCCTGTGTCGCTACTTCTCGTGCTCTCGGTCAGGGCGCCGCGCGCGCGATCTGGAGGCTCGGGTCACCGGTCAAGTTGTCCACAGTTGCTCCGTAGACGATCGCGCTGCCCGAGATGACCTCGACGGTGACAGAGCCTCCCGGTGGGGGCGTCGAGCCGGTCAGGAACTCCGCTGCGGGCTGCTGGAGGTGATAGACGGCAGGAAAGGCCCGTGGCACCGTCGCGACGACGACTCCGGCTGCGTCGCGCAGAGTCAGAGCGATCGAAGCTCCCAGCTCGAGCGTCCGCACCCCGATGTTGTACCGGAATGCGGTCAGGTCGGGGGGGAGCAAAAGCACCCCGCGTGCGCCGGCGGACAGAGCCTCCTCGGGGCGTAGCGCCTCCTCGGTGAAGCCCGTCGTCCCCTCGGCGCCAGCGTCGTTGAACACCCGCGCCGTCGCGACCGGGGGCGAGCCGGAGGTCACCTCGATGTCCGCGCTCCCGAGGCCAGAGCGGCCCATTGCGGGAAGCAAGTCCGCGATGGACTGCGTCTGACCCGGCGCGAGCGAGTAGGGAAGCGCGGGATCCGAACTGCTCCCCGAAGTTCCGGAGGCATGGAACACGATTTGCCCGGCGATCGCCGCGGGTCCCGGATTGTGGAGCTGTACCGAGGTCTTGAAGAAGGTCCCGTTTGCCCCAGGCGTCGAGCCCACGACCGGAAGCGCGCGCGAGGAGATCGCAGGTGCACGGGCGGTCGTGATCCGTCCGATTTTTGGAGAGCCATTAGCAAAACCACTCTCGGTGAACCACAGTGCGCCGTCCGGACCAGCCACGATGCGTGTGGGATAGCTCTGGGGCGTCGGCATCGGGAACTCGGTGACTACGCCCGCGGTTGTGATCCGGCCGATGGCGTTGCCTTCTATGAACCAGAGGTTGCCGTCCGGGCCGGTGGTGATGTCGCCAGAGGCGACGGAAACCGGGACGAAGGTAACCACCCCGTCAGTTGTCATTCGGCCAATCTGGTTGCCTTCTGTGAACCAGAGGGCGCCGTCCGGGCCAGCTGCGATACTGATCGGTATGCCGCCGGGCGTGGGGATATTGAACTCTGTAATGACACCGGCCGTCGTGATTCGCCCGATTTTTGGAGAGGCACTCTCGAGGAACCAGAGAGCGCTGTCCGGACCAGCCACGATAACGGTTGCACCGGTATTGTGCGTCGGAATCGGGAACTCGCTAACGTGGCCAGCCGTCGTGATTCGTCCGATGTGTCCCACGTGATCCCCCGGCGGTATCGCAAAGGGCTGCTCTGTAAACCACAGATTGCCATCGGGACCAGCTGCGATGCCCCAGCAAAAAGTAATTCTTCCCTCCAACGCCGTGCTGACACCGGACGTTGTGATGCGCCCAATGCACGGGCCAGCAAAATTGGCGGTCCACAGATTGCCATCCGGACCTGTTGTGATGCTTTTCGGGAAAAAGTTGACTGGGAACTCGGAGATGACCCCCGCGGTCGTGATCCGGCCGATCTTTCCGCTTACCTGCGTAAACCAGAGAGCGCCATCCGCACCCGTTGCGATGGCGTCAGGGAAGCCGCCAACCGTAGGGACAGGAAACTCGGTGATGGTCTGAGCCCTGGCGATGCCGCCAACGATCCCCACGAGAACTGCAAGCGGAACCGCGGCTGGCCAGAATCGGGATCGCCGCTTTGGGGACTGCGGACAATCCCCGATGAAGTGCGAGCTCAGTCGGCGCTCTATCCACGTGCTGGGATTCATGGCACCTCCTCGTTTCTGGAAACGGCCGGTCGGGCCTCCAGATCACTCGGCAGGTCGGTTTCTTTGTACAGCGACTGTTGAGAAATCCTCCGCCCTATCCGGAGGGGAGTCAAATTGGTCTGATTCATGTGTGCCACGATGGTTCCTCGGGGCGCCTGGGAGTCTTTGGAGACTCATGGTGTTCCTCTGACTTTCTTCTGGCTTGGCGGCGGAGAGCCCAGCGGAGGAGCAAGTCCGCTGCAGCGCGACGGTGGGTCTACTTCCGCAGAGATGAAGCCGGGCGCCAAGATTACGGGGCCGGCCACACACATTACGGGGCCGGCCACACACGGAGAGATGCGGCACGAAAGGCTCGATGATTGAGAGACTCTCTGTCCTGCCTGCCGCGAAATTCGGGCTTGACTTACGCCTTATTTCCGCCCACAATGCTCCCGCATGAGGCCGATGGGCGCGCTCTGGATGGCCACGGAGCGGCCGCGGTGGTCCCTCGGCCTTAGATAATTCGGCGGAATACGTGATTCGCCTTAATTCGGACGGAAGGGCACATGAACCTGACGAAGCGGCAGAAAGAGATCCTCGATTTCATCCGCGAATACCGGGACGAGAACGGAATCTCACCGACGCAGCGGGAGATTCGACTCCGTTTCCGGCTCTCCTCGTTCGGCACCGTCCAGAAGCACCTGAAGCGGCTCGAAGAGAAGGGCGCGCTCTCCCGCGAGTGGAACCGCAGCCGCGGTATCTCGCCGGCCGAGCCGAAATCCACGTCCCGGGAAGTCCCTCTCTTGGGCGCGGTTGCCGCCGGCCGGCCCATCGAGCCCTTTCCCGAGGAAGAGACGATCGAGGTTCCGGCGTCACTCCTCGGGAGAGGAGACCACTTCGTGCTGCGGGTTCGGGGCGACTCGATGATCGACGATGGCATCCGCGACGGCGACTACGTGGTCGTCTCGAAGCGGTCGACCGCTCAGAACGGACAGACGGTCGTCGCGCTCGTCCGGGGTGAAGCCACGCTCAAGCGCTATTACGCGGACGGGAGCCGCGTGCGCCTGCAGCCGGCGAACGTCTCGATGAAGCCTCTGACGGTGGATGTGCGCGACATCACGGTCCAGGGGGTCGTGACGGGCCTCATTCGGAATTACACGAGTTAGAGGCCGCTCGACGCGGGGGAGAGGGCCTGCCGGCAGTTTGCTAAAATCATTCTTCTGCCGGCGACGTACCCAAGTGGTTAAGGGAGAGGTCTGCAAAACCTTTATTCGGCGGTTCGAATCCGCCCGTCGCCTCCATTTAGGCGATCCGAGTCGATAAGCTCGAAGAGCCCCTCGTACCTTCCCGTTGTCCGTCTCCGAGCCGGAGTGGCGGAATTGGTAGACGCACGGGACTTAAAATCCCGAGGGCTGAAAGGCCCGTGCCGGTTCGACTCCGGCCTCCGGCACCAGTAGAGACGAGCAGACGATGAGCGGAATCGACACGGAGACGCTTTCCGACTTCCAGCGGCGCGTCGGTTACGAGTTTCGCGACGCGGGCCTGCTCGGGAGAGCGCTCACTCACAAGTCCTTCACGAACGAGCACCGTGAGGCGAAGTCGCCCAACAACGAGAGGATGGAGTTCCTGGGTGACGCGGTCCTCGGGTTCGTCGTCGGCGAGCTCATCTACCGATTCTTCCCCGACCTCCAGGAGGGCGCGCTCTCGAAGATCAAGGCGCACCTCGTCTCCGCGACCACGCTCGCGGCCAAGGGGAGGGATCTGGGTCTCGGCAGATTTCTGCGTATGGGTGCCGGGGAAGCGCGCTCGGGAGGATCCGAGAAGCTCTCATTGATCGCCGATGCCTTCGAAGCGGTGATTGCCGCGATTTACCTGGACGGCGGCCTCCCCGCGGCGGCGGAGTTCGTCCGGCGCGTCTTCGGTCCCGAGGTCGCCGGCATCGACATCGGGGACCTGTCGTTCCACGACTACAAGACCGCGCTCCAGGAGACCGCCCAGGCCCTCGGCCTGCCGCTTCCGGAGTACCGCGTCGTCGACGAGTTCGGTCCCGACCACGAGAAGGCGTTCGTCGTGGAGCTCTCGTGGGACGGCGCCTCTTTTTCGTCGGGCCGCGGCTCCTCCAAGCGAGAAGCGCAGCGGAAGGCGGCGAAGGAAGCGCTGAAGAAACTGGGAAGACTGCCGGCTTGACGCCTTCGGAATAACACCGCCGGGATCCCGCGGCTCAGGGCGCCTGAGAGAGCCGCTCCAGAAACTTTTCCGGCGCCTCGAACCCGACGAGACGCAGGTCCTGCCTCTCCGTGCCCGCGGCGTCGACGAAGATCACCGTCGGAACACCGAGGATCGCGTACTTTTCGGCGAGTGCGATCGACTCGGGCGACGACATCTTCGTCATGTCCGCCTTCAAGAGCGCGCGGCGGCCGAGCGCTTCTGCGACGCGAGCGTCCGCGAACGTCTTCCTCTCGAGCTCCAGGCACGGAAGGCACCATTCCGCCGAGAAGTCGATGATCGCGGGCCGTCCGGCACCGACGGCTTCCGGCGCGTAGGGCTGCCAGCCTTTGAGCTCGTGCGGCACGAAGAAGAACGCGATTCCGAGAAGGAGGACCGCCGCGCCCGCGCGGACCGGCCACGTCAGATTCAGCCGGGAGACGAGAATCGCCACGGCTCCGATGGCGAGAACCGCGGGGAGCAGCCACCGGCCGGCGGGCGGCGGCATCACGCTCCGGAGGAAGTATGCCGCCATCGCGAGCAGCACCCAGCCGAAGACCTTCTTGACGCCGTCCATCCACTCGCCGGCGCGGGGCAGGCGCGACAGCCGCCCGGAGTACGCGGCGAGAAAGAGGTAGGGCAGGCCCAGGCCGAGCGAAAGTGTGAAGAAGAAGAGAAAGCCGAGGAAGGGATCCTGGCGAGCCGCGACGAACGCGAGCAGACCGACGATGAACCCCCCGATGCACGGCGCCGCCACGACCCCGACGAAGAGTCCCATGCCGAACGCCCCGGCGCCGCCCGCGCGCGCTCCGGCGCGGTTCATGAGCGACGTCGGCATTCGCATCTCCCAGACGCCGAACATCGACAGCGCCATCGCGACGAGAGCCGCCGCGATCGCGGTCAACACCCACGGGTTCTGGAGCATCGAGCCGAACAGGCGGCCCGACAGGGCCGCGCCGACCCCCAGCGCGGAGTACATCGTCGCCATTCCCAGCACGTAGAGCCCCGCGAGGCCGAACTGGCGGCCTTTCGATCCTTCCGCCTGGCCTCCGAAGTAACCGAGGGTCAGCGGAATGACCGGATAGACGCAGGGAGTCAGGTTGAGAGCCAGCCCGCCTACGAAGATGGAGAGGAGGACGAGAAGCATTCCGTGCCGCTCCAGCATGTCGCCGAAGTCCCGGGACGCCCCGGCGGCGGCGGAGCGTCGCAGCGGCGTCCCCTTCTTGGGCAGCGGCACCGAGGCGGATCCGGCGTTTCCGGCGCCGACGACCGCGGCCGGGACCGCCCGAAAGGGGACGGACGCGGGAGCGAGGCAGCGCGTGTCGTTGCACGCCTGGTACTCGACCTTGCCCGAGATCGCAGCCGGCGGCCGGGAAGCGTCCCAAAGGACCGGCACTTCGATCGCGAACGTTCCCTCGTAGACCGAGAGGGGAGACTCGGAGAATCCGAACTTTTTCTGTATGCCGGCGGGATATCGCGGCTCACCGAAGGTGACGCCGGGGACCGGTTCCAACCGCGCCGAGGTCGCGATCAGGTAATCCTCGGAGGGCTTGTGGCTGTTGACGTGCCAGCCGGGCGAGAGCGTCACCTGAAGGCGCAGGACCGCCCCCCCGGCCGAATGGGTCTCGAAGCTCGGCGCGACGGTGACGATCGTGGCGGGAGCCGGGCTCTTCGATTCGCCCGACTGCGCCGCGGCGCACGCGGCGATCCCGAGGGCGGCAAGCGCCGCCGCGAATCCGAACCGTCTCATGGAGTCTTGACGCGCTCTTCCAGCCGGTGAATGAGCTCGTTGACGCGGGAGATGTGCGGAGAGGTCGGATGGTCCTTCTGGAACTTGCGGAAGAGAGCGAGCGCCTCCGCCGGCCGGTTTTCGGCGAGTGGAATCTGGGCGCGGAAGATCTCCACGCGCTCCCGGCGCGCCCGGTCCTTCGTCGTCGTCAAGAGCCGCTCGACCGTATGGCGGGAGGCGGCGGCCTGTCCAAGGTCGAGCTGTGCCGCGGCGAGAAGCTCGAGTGCGTCTTCGCGCTGCGAGGCCGAGCCTCCCGGAGCCGCGGCGGCGCGTTGGAGTCGGGGAAGCGCCGCCTGCGGATCGGAGCGGTAATAGAGCTCGTTGCCCGTCTCGAACGCTTCCTTCGCGGAGAGCTTCGCGACGTCCTGGGAATCGATCTGTCGCGCGAACTTCCGATAGCCTTCGACCGCCGCGTTCGCGTGCCGGAAGAAATCGCCCTGGTTGAAGAACCCGTTCATCAGGAAGACGAGGCGGCCTTCCGGCGTCGTGACGAGGACGGCCGGCGCGTCTTCGATGTTGTAGCGGGTGCCCAGATCTTTTCCCAACGGCAATTCGAGCGAGACCTTGACGGGGACCATCGGGACGAGGAGGGCCTCGAAGTCGAAGGCGGGATAGAGGAGCCCGTCCATCCGCTGACAGTTGCCGCACTCTTTCTTGACGAACTCGAAAAACACGAACTTGCCTTCGCGCCCCGCTCTCTGGATCGCGTCTTCCACGCTCGTCGCCCAGATCGCCTTGCCGGGGCCCATAGGGATCGATTCCGACATGCGCGGGGAGGAGTCGGAAGGAGCCGTCGCCGCGCTCGGGGAAACGGCTGCCGTGGGTTTCTTGAGAGGGGCAGCGACCGGCACCTGCGGAAGCGCCAGGGCCGCGAAAAGGACGACCGGAAGAAGAGAGCTCAAAACGGACCTCCGAGCGATGCTGTGGCGAAAACGATCCGACGGACTCCGGCATTCCCCGGGCGGGGTCGAAGAACGTGGTGCCCAGGGACGGAATTGAACCGCCGACACAGGGATTTTCAGTCCCTTGCTCTACCAACTGAGCTACCTGGGCGCGGGCGACCGGGTCGCGCAGTGTAGCGAAAAGAGACTTTTGGGGTCAACGCTGAATCGCTGAATTCAGTCATTCAGCGCTGACCCCACTAAGATTGCGCGGTGATCCTCAAGGTCGCAAAGCTCGGAGCGAAGGAGCTGCGGATGCGGTCTCGCGAAGTGGACGTCAAGGCGGTCTCCCGGGGCGACTACGAGGCGTTTCTGACCGACCTCGAGCACACGATGCGCGAGTACGAGGGAACCGGAATTGCGGCGCCGCAGGTTTTCACTCCGCTGCGGATCTTTCTGTACGAAGTGAATCCGGAGACGCGCAAGCGCAACGAGAGGAGCGTCCCGCTGACGGCTCTTTTCAACGCGTCGTACGAGCCCGTCGGCCCGGAGACTGAGGAGGATTCCGAAGGATGTCTCTCCGTCCCGTTTCTCTGGGGAGGCCTCGTCCCGAGGTACGACACGATTCGCGTGCGCGCCGTCGACCGCGCCGGCAAGTCGCTCGCGTTCGAGACCTCCGGCTACCACGCCCGGGTCCTTCAGCATGAGATCGATCACTTGGATGGACTGGTGTATCTCGACCGGATGCCCGACATGAAGTCGCTGGCGTATACGGTGAAGTTCGGCTGAGCGCCACCCCCGGGCTCCGCTCGAAATAACGGGGAAAGACGTCTTGTGAAAAATTTCACAAGTGCGCCGCCGTGTGCGAGAATCCGGCCGCCATGCCCACCCCCGGCAAGGGCGAACCGCTGCCCGCCTACGACCTGAAGACCGCGGGGGGCGGCGCCGACTTCTTCACCACCCGGCTCGAAACGATGGTCGCCTGGGCCCGCGCGAACTCCCTCTGGCCGCTTCCTTTCGCCACGGCGTGCTGCGGCATCGAGTTCATGTCGGTCGTCTCGTCCCACTACGACCTCTCGCGCTTCGGGGCCGAGGTCGTGCGGTTTTCCCCGAGACAGGCGGATCTCCTGATCGTGGCGGGCACGGTCGTCGACAAGCTCGCGCCGGCGCTCCGAAGGATCTACGACCAGATGCCGGAGCCCAAGTGGGTCATCTCGATGGGCGTCTGCGCGTCCTCCGGCGGCTTCTATCGCGCCTACCACGTCACGCAGGGGATCGACGAGATCGTGCCGGTGGACGTCTACGTGCCGGGCTGCCCGCCGACGCCCGAGGAGCTCATGTACGGGATCCTGGAGCTGCAGCGCAAGATCCGCTCCGGAGAGAAGTCGCGCGACGATCGTTCCGCCGCGGCGGCGGCGGCGGTCCGTTGAGCTCGGTCGAGACCGTCCCTCTTTCGCCCGCGGCGGAGAGGCTGCGCGAGCGTTTCGCGCCCTCGCCGCTCGCCTCCCGGGTAGCGGTCGTCGATCTCGACCTCCCGACGCTCGAGGTGTCGCCCGGCGACTGGCCGGCGGTCGCCCGATTCCTGCGCGACGACGCGGAGTGCCGCTTCGATCTCTTCCTCGATCTCGCCGGCGTGGACAACGCGAAGCGGCGCGAGCGCCCGAGCCGGTTCGAAGCCGTCTTTCATCTGCTTTCCCTGCCCCGCGAGGAGCATCTCCGCGTCAAGGTCGTCCTGCCCGACGGAGCGCCTCCGAGCCTGCCGACGGTCTCGGAGGTCTGGCCGGCGGCAAACTGGTTCGAGCGCGAGGCGTTCGACCTATTCGGCTTCGACTTTCCGGGCCATCCGAACCTGCGTCGGCTGCTGTGCCACGACGCCTTCGTGGGCAATCCTCTCCGCAAGGACTACTCGGCGGGCCAGCGCTGGTTCTTTGCGGAAGAAGACCTCCGGATGCCCGACTGGGCGGCGCACCCCGAGGAGCGGGCGGGCCACTTCGAGACGCAGACGATCTCGATCGGTCCCTCTCACCCCGCGACGCACGGGATCATCCACCTGATCGCGCGGCTGGACGGGGAGAGGATCGCGCGCGCCGAGACACAGATCGGCTACATGCACCGCTGTTTCGAGAAGATGGCGGAGACGCACACCTGGAACCAGGTGATCCCGTTCTGCGACCGGTTGAACTACGTGTCCGCGATGATCAACGGCGTCGGTTACGTGCGCACGGTCGAGAAGATGCTCGGGATCGAGGTTCCCGAACGCGGCCAGCTCGTCCGCACGATTCTCTCGGAGTTCTCGCGGATCATGGACCACTGCGTGAACATCGGGACGAACCTCGTCGACATCGGCGCCCTCACGAACTTCTGGTACCTCTATCAGCCGCGGGAAGGCATCTACGGCCTGCTCGAGGCCTGCTGTGGCGCGCGTCTGACGGTGTCGTACGTGCGGGTCGGCGGGCTGGCGATCGACGTCCCCGAGGACTTCGTGCCGCGCTGCCGGGCGCTCCTCGAGTCGATCCCGAAGTTCTTGGACGACGTCGACCGCCTCGTCACCCGGAACCGGATCGTCCGGAACCGGTTCGCCGGCACCGGAGTCGTCACGCGGGATCAGGCGATCGCGTGGGGATTCACGGGACCGGCGCTGCGCGCGTCCGGCGTCGCCTACGACGTGCGCCGCTCGCGCCCTTACGACTTCTACGACCGCTTCGACTGGGACGTGCCGATCGCGACCGACGGCGACAACTACGCGCGCTACCTCGTGCGGATGGAGGAAATGCGCCAGTCGCTCGCGATCATCCGGCAGGCACTCGAGATCTTTCCGGCGGCGGGGGCGGTCAGCTCCGACGACTGGCACGTCGTCCTGCCCCCGAAGGATGCCGTGTACCACGACATGGAGTCCCTGATCTTCCACTTCAAGCTGATCATGGAGGGAATCCGCGTGCCCGCGGGGGAGCGTTACGACTGGATCGAGGGCGCCAACGGCGAGCTCGGTTTCTACGCGATCTCCGATGGGGGAGCAGGGCCCTACCGGCTGAAGCATCGGCCTCCCTGTTTCCCCATGATGGCCGCCTACGAAAAGATCATCGTCGGCGGGCGGATCTCCGACGCGATCGCAACCCTCGGAACCCTGAACATCATCGCGGGGGAGCTCGAACGGTGAGCCGCGTCGTCGACGTCGGAGTCCGGCAGCCGCGCAAGCTCACGCTCTTGGAAAAGCTCTACCTGCCCGAAATCGTGAAGGGCATGGGGGTCACGATCCGGCACCTCCTGCGCAACATCGTCCGGATCCGCAACCTCCCGACGATCCTGTATCCCGAGAGACGGCGCGACTACTCCGATCGGTTTCGGGGCAAGCACATCTTGACGACGCGAGACGACGGGACGTTGAAATGCGTCGCGTGCTACATGTGCGCGGAGGCGTGCCCGGCCGAGTGCATCACGATCGTCGCCGGCGAGCATCCGAAAGTCGCGTACGAGAAGTACCCGGTCATCTTCGACATCGACATGCTCCGCTGCGTCTTCTGCGGATTCTGCGTGGACGCGTGCCCGAAGGACGCCCTCTGGATGACGCGGAATTACGAGATGGCCTTTTTCAACCGGGAAGAGGCGATCTTCGGGATCGACAAGCTGATCGCGAAGCCGGGGCTGCCGGTGAAGGACGGCATGGGGTACCGGCCGTACTACCCGGGAGACGGCACCCGGCCGCCGGCCGATGCATCGAGCTCGCCCGTCATTCCCGGAGACGGCGAGCGCGAAATCCTGCGCGAGAAGGGGATCGACGTCCATCACACCGAAGGCCGGGGGCCCTTGAATGCGCCTTCGCGGGCGGCGAAGAGAGTCTCCTGACGGCGATCTCGGCGAAGCAACCAATCCGGCTCGCTCTCCCACCACTCCTTCTCGTCTGTCTCGCGTCCGCCTCCGAGCGGATCCAGCAGTCCGTTTCATCGTGTCGAACGATCCTTGCGTGATCCAGGCTTGCCCTGGCGACGTGCCGCCACCGACCACGGTGGAAGCGGGAAGGAGCTTTACAGTATTCGTGAGCGCTCAGGACACGGTCAACTCGGTCGATTCGTCAGCGCCCTGGCGGCTGTCGGCATCTGGCTCGTCCGAGCTCGATAGTCGAATCAGGCCTTCTCCACGCGTACCAGAGCGTTGTAGTCGGGCTCCCGTGATTCGGGATCGATCGCACTAGCCGAAAGGATCGATAGCCCCTCCGGCCAGTGCACTTCGAGGTTGCCCGGCTTGATCGGCGCGAACTTCACGCGGCCGCGGAAGTCCCCCGAATCGGACACGAGGCGGATCGCAGTCCCTTCCGCGAGCGACAACCGCCCGGCGTCGGCGGCGCTCATCAGGACGTCATCTCGCGCGGCGCCCGTCAGCGGATCCCGCTCGCGCTGGACCATCGAGTTGAACTGCTTGCCGCGGCGAGTGGACACGAAGAACCGGCCCTCCTGCCGCCGGCGCGAGGGCAGCCGGACGGGGGCGAAGTGCGCCTTTCCGTCCGGCGTCGCGAAGCGGCCGTCGGCGAAGAGGGTCTCGCCCCCCCACTGAATCGAATCGCCGGCCTTGCCGAGGTTCTCGATCCCCGCATAGAGCGGAACGGCGCGGGCGATCTCCACGCGGATTTCCGCGGTCGAGCGGAATCGGATCTTTTCCGCCTCCTGCGGCCGCACTCGCGCGCAGACTTCACCGAACACCTCCCACTCCGGCCGCGCGCTGCCGATCCGACGGCCCGGGATCTCGGGCGAGAAGATGATCCGGCGCTCCGTCGAAGTCTCGGTCACGCCGCCCGGCGTCTCGTAGCGCGTCACCGCCGGCAGGAGCAGAACGGTGTCCGAGGGCTCGACGAGCATGGCCGAGGACAGGACGATGTCCTGGTGGATGCGCAGCCCCGGGCGGGAGAGGGCGGCGCGGTTGCGGGCTGCGCCCGACAGCGTCTCTAAAAAGTTGCCGCCGACGATCCAGAACACGTCGATCTCTCCAGCCGCCGACGCTTCGACCTGGTCGTTCGCTGTGTGACCCTTCCCGCGCGGGACCGTAAATCCCCAGACCTCTTCCCATCGGGCGAGCGCGGTTTCGCCCGGCGAAGGCGCGCAACCGACCTCGGCTCCTCCCTGGACTCCCGAGTGCCCGCGGATCGGCATCAGGCCGCGCCCTGCGCGTCCCAGGAGTCCGCGGGCAAGGCTGACGTTGACGAGAGCGCGGATCGTGTCCACGCCGTGTGCATGCTGCGTCAGGCCCATGGCCCAGACGAAGTGGGCATTGGGGCGCTCGACCAGGAGCCGAGCGAAGTCGCGCATGCGCTGGCGCGGAGCGCCGCTCGACTCTTCGAGCTCCTCCCAGCTCTCCGCCCGGACCGCCTCCGCCGCCGCCTCGAACCCGCTCGTGCGCTCGCGGACGAAATCCTCGTCCACGCCGCCGAGCTCCTCCAGGAGCGCTTTGAAGACGCCGTTCAGAAATGCGACGTCTCCGCCGGTGTCGACCTCGAACCACTCGTCCGCGAGCTTCGTTCCGAAGAGCGCGCTCTCGAGGATCGAGGGAACCCAGTAGCGCTCCAGTCCCGGCTCGCGGTACGGGTTGACGACGGCGATCCGGGCGCCGTTCTTCTTCGCGTAGTGGAGGTACTTCGTCGTCACCGGCTGGTTGTTCGGGACGTTCGATCCGAAGAAGACGATCAGGTCGGAATGGAGCCAGTCGCGGTAGCTCGTCGTCGAGGCGCCGTGGCCGAGCATCTCCTTCATCGCGACGGTCGACGCCGCGTGACAGAGCCGCGCCGAGTTGTCCACGTGGTTCGTTCCGAGGAACCGCGCGGCTTTCTGCGCGACGTAGTAGGTCTCGTTCGGAATGCCGCGCGAGGTCAGGTAGAAGGCGATCCGGTCCGGCCGCGCGCCCCGGAGGCGTTCCGCGGCGAGGTCGAGCGCCGCATCCCACGAAATCTGCCGGAAGCCGGCCTCGCCGCGCCGGCGAATCATGGGATGGGGGAGGCGGCCGAGCTTGCGCAGCCCGTCCGAGGAGAGCGACCCGAGGGCACCCGCGTTCGCGAGTCGCGCCGGATCGAGGGCGGGCATGGTGTTCAGGCTCATCAGCTCGAGACGCACCATGCACAGGTGCGTGCCCTCGATCGTCCAGTCGGAGAGGCCCGTCGTTCCGAGGGCGCAGCCGTCGCAGACGCCACGGGTCAGGATCCGCCACGCGAACGGGAGCTCGCTCCGGTTTTCCCACGCGATCCGCGCCATCTCGCGGAAGTGACGCGGCTTGATCTCTCTCAAACCGGTAGGGGAGAGCGAGACCCAGCTCTCGCGGTTCCACGGCATCGCTCTGCGATTCTAAGAGACTACGTACAGCAGGTCGCGTCGCAGCAGGCGACGGGCTCGGGCTCGGACGCGACCGTCTCGACGTCCTCCAGTACGGTGTAGACCTCCCACCGGTTGCCGTCGGGATCGCTCACCCAGAACTTGTCCTGGCGCGCGTAGCAGCACGTCGTGTCCTTCTCTTCGAAGCTCGCGAGCCCACGTGCCGTGACGCGCTCTTTCCACGCGTCGACTTCCCGAGTCGAGCCGACCCGCAGGCCGAGATGCGACAGCGCGCCGTTGCCCTCGGGATGGCGGCCGGTCTCGTTCAGCGCGAGGTGGATCGTGGGCGAGCTCGTGACGAACTTCACGTAGCCCGGTTTCTCCTTGGCGGGCGGCACCCCGAAGAACGTGGAGTAGAAGTCGCGCGCGCGGCCGGCGTCCGAAACGTTCAGCGAGACGTGAATCGAGGGTTCCATCGGTAACCTCCTTTTTTGGGATCTGACCCCTTCGGGATCAGGCCCCGTTTCAAATCTCCTTCGAGACGGTCCGGGCGAGCCGCTCCAGAGAGGGCTCGCTCCGTCGGTAGTACATCCAGCGGCCGCGCTTCTCGCGCCGGACGAGACCCGCGCGGCAGAGCGCGTCCATGTGGTGAGAAACGACGGACTGCGAGACGCCGAGCACCTCCTCGAGGTCGCAGGCGCAAAGTCCCTCCTCGTTCGCCCCGACGAGCGAGCAGCAGGACGCTCCCCGCGCCTTCAGGAGCTCGAGGATCTGGAGCCGCTTCGGATCCGACAGCGCCTTGAACGCGAGCACCCGCTCTTCCTCGGTTCCATACTTAGTCATATTCACATCTATAGATCTATTAAACGAAGAAGTCAAGCAACTTTTGAGTCCCGGGTTCTCTGCTTAGCCCGGCCCGACCGTCGGCCGGTGGCCGTCGGTCTTGAAGACCGATTCGACCGTGTTCTCGATCTGTTCGTCGGGCAATCCCTTGTCCTTCAACTGGCCGGCCAGGATAGCCTCGTTCATGCAGACCCCGCACCCTGCCGCGTGCTTGCTCGTGAAGCAGGTCAGGAGCGTCTTATGGCGGTGGAGCATGCTCTCCTGGCACTCGCAGAAGCAGTGGAGAAGGTCGAGCGTCGCCGGGTACTTCCGGGCGACCTCGTACGCTGGGCGGGCCTCCGCGTCGTAGATCCTCTTGTCTGCGAAGAGGGTCGGATCGAGAACCACGCCGCGCTCGACGCAGGCCGTGCAGGAGTTGGTCGCAGGCGACGCCTTCTTCGCCGAGGTCTTCGGCGCGCCGGCGGCGGAGGTCGCGGCGACGGCGAGGATCGTGGCGACGGTCAGGAGTCGAGATGGCATGAGGAACCTCCGGTCGCGCTAACCGGAGGGGGAGAGGCTTTGTTCCCGGAGAGCCGCGGCCCGGGAGATCCCTCGCTACGCTCGGGATGACCGCTTCGCGGTCACTTGAGTTCCTCCATCATCTGGTCGAGCGATTCCTTCGGCGGTCGCACTTTCTTGTCGGGCATGACCGCCAGCGGCTGCTCTGGGAGCTGGAGCAGTGACAGAAAGTCCTTCTTGGACGGCTCGACGTAGATCAAGCCCGTCAAGAACTCCTGCTTCTGCTGCCCGTCGTAGAGCAGTCCCAGGGCTGCCATCCGGTCCGTGGCGTCGTAGTCCTCCCGGAGCTTGCGCAGGCGGATGTGCGAGCCGTCGTGCAGGACGACGTCCTGCGTCGTGCCGGGGTCGTAATCGACCTGGATCTCCTCGAAGAACGGAACGAAGCCGATCTCCTGGATCGGGATCTCGTGGTCCTTCGCCCACTTGTACGACTTGGTCGAGTCCTCGTGGTTGTTGAACGTCACGCAGGGCGAGATGACGTCTAGGAGCGCGGTCCCGCGATGCGCGATGGCCCCCTTGATGAGCGCGAGGAGCTGCTTCATGTCTCCGGAGAACGATCGGGCGACGTAACCGCAGCCGAGCTCGATCGCCAGCGCGCAGAGGTCCATCGCCGGAAGATCGTTGACGACGCCGGTCTTCAACCTGGAGCCGAGGTCCGCCGTCGCGGAGAACTGACCCTTCGTCAACCCGTACACGCCGTTGTTCTCGACGATGTAGATCATCGGGAGGTTTCGCCGCAGCAGGTGCACGAACTGGCCGGCGCCGATGGAAGCCGTGTCGCCGTCCCCGGAGACGCCGATGTAGAGGAGGTTCGGGTTGGCGAGGGACGAGCCGGTGGCGATCGACGGCATCCGTCCGTGCACCGCGTTGAATCCGTGGCCCTTGTCGACGAAATACGCCGTCGTTTTCGAGGAACAGCCGATGCCGGACATCTTCGCGACCCGGTGCGGGTCGACCCCCATCTCGTAGAACGCCTGGGTGATCTGGCGCGTGATGACGTCGTGGCCGCAGCCGACGCAGAGCGTCGATTTCAGGCCGCCGTACTCCTTGACGGTCAGGCCCCGCCGGTTCGTGGGGACGGCTTTCGGTTCGGCGACGGAGGACATCAGTGCTTCTCCCCGGCTTCGACTCCCTCGACTACCGTTTCGGCGTCGAGGGGAAAGCCGTCGTAGTGCCGTATGGATCGGAGCTTCCCGCAGTCTTCGCGGACCTCAAGGGTCAGGAGCTCGTACATCTGGCGGTCCCGGTTCTGGTCGACGACGTAGACGCGCTCGTGCCGGGCGACGAACTCCGCGGCGTCCGGGGTGAACGGCAGCGCGCGCAGCCGGAAGTAATCGGTTTCCAGACCGCGCTTGCGGAGGATCACGCGGGCTTCCTCGACGGCGAAGTCCGAGGATCCGTACGCGATCAGGCCGACGGAGGAGCCGGAGCCGTTCGAGACGATCGGCCGCGGGACGTGCGCCTTCGCCGTCTCGAACTTGCGGGCCAGACGATCCATGTTGTTCTTGTAGTCGTCGGGACGCTCCGAGTAGGTCGCGCGCTCGGTGTGGCCCGACCCTCGTGTGAAATAGGCCGCGAGAGGATGATCGGTCAACCCCGGGAGCGTACGCCAGGGAATCCCGTCCCCGTCCACGTCCTTGTACCGTTCGAAGCCGCCGAAGCGCTTCACGTGTGCGTCGATCTCCTCGTTCGTCCGCAGGACCTTGCCCCGGTCGAAGGGTTTCTCCGGGTACGCGAAGGGGTCGCTCATCCAGTTGTTCATCCCGAGGTCGAGGTCGCTCATCACGAAGACCGGGGTCTGGAAGCGCTCGGCCAGATTGAAGGCCTCCATCGCCATCTCGTAGCACTCCTGGACGCTCGCCGGGATCAGCAGGATGTGCCGCGCGTCGCCGTGCGACAGGTTGTACGTCGAGAAAATGTCTCCCTGCATGGTGCGCGTCGGCAGGCCGGTCGAGGGGCCCACGCGCTGGACGTCGAAGACGACCGCGGGAATCTCGGCGTAGTAGCCGAGGCCGGTGAATTCCGACATCAGCGAGATCCCGGGACCCGACGTCGTGGTCATCGCGCGGGCGCCTGCCCAACCGGCGCCGAGCACCATGCCGATCGCCGCGAGCTCGTCTTCCGCCTGCACGATCGCGAACGTGGGCTTCCCGGTTTCGGGGTCGAGCCGGAAGCGCCGGCAGTAGTCGGTGAACGATTCCGCGAGCGCGGACGAGGGCGTGATCGGGTACCAAGTTACCACGGTAACACCGGCCATCACGCAGCCGATCGCCGCCGCGGCGTTGCCGTCGATGATGATCTTGCCCTCCGTCGCGTTCATCCGCTCGAGGCGGAAGGGATCGGCCTTGGTCAGGTTCTTCTCCGCCCAGTCGAAGCCTCCGCGGATGGCGTTCCGGTTGATCTCGACCGCCTTTGCCTTGTTCTTGAACTGCTTCGCGACGGCGCGCTCCACTTCGGCCATCTCGATCCCGAGGAGCCACGCCGCGACGCCGACGTAGATCATGTTGACCGCGAGCCGCCGCAGCTTTCCGTCGTGGACGAGCTCGAGGACGAGCTTCTGGAACGGAACGGGGTAGAAGTGCACGTCGTTTCGGAGCCCGTCGAGCTTCAAGCTCTCCTCGTAGATCACGGCGGCGCCCGAGTGGACGGTCCGCACGTCTTCGTGGGCGGTCTCCGGGTTCATGCAGATGAGCACGCCGATGTCCCGGCGGCGCGCGATGAAGCCCTCCTTCGACGCGCGGATCGTGAACCAGGTCGGCAGACCCTGGATGTTCGACGGGAACAGGTTTTTCCCCGAAACCGGGATCCCCATCTGAAAGATCGACCGCATCAGGATGTTGTTCGAGGATTGACTGCCCGAGCCGTTGGCTGTCGCGACGTGAATCGAAAAATCGTTGACCACGGCGGGCCGGGCGGCAGTCGGAACAGGGGCTTTCTCTTCCAGGATCGCCGTGGACATCTTTCTCCTTTTTCCGATCGGGACGGTCCGCCGGAGCCGGAAATGATAGCAGAGCGAGGTGCTGGAATCGTCGAGTCCCGACCGTACAATCCGCGTGGAGGAAGCATGAGACGCACTTGCATTACGGTCCTTGCGGGGACGCTCGCGGTCGGCACTGCCGCGAGTGCGGCAGCGGCGGGAAGACCGCTCCGGTTCGAGGAGCTCGCGAAGGTCGAGCGCGTCGGCGGTTTCGACGTGTCCCCCGACGGAAAGTGGATCGCCTACGCTGTCGGGACCCCGGTCGTCCTCGAGAACCGCACACGCTCCGCGGTCTGGATCGCGGGGTCGAAGGGCAGCGCGCCGCGGCGCCTGACCTCGGGCGAAAAGCGCGATTCGGATCCGGTGTTCTCTCCCGACGGGCGGCGGGTCGCCTTTCTGTCCAACCGGGACGGTTCCTCGCAGGTCTGGCTGGTGGATCTCGCGGGAGGCGAGCCTTCGAAGGCGACGTCTTTTCCGACCGAAGTCAACGGCTTCAAGTGGTCGCCCGACGGCAAGTGGTTCCTGATCACGTCCGACGTCTTTCCCGACTGCACGGACGTCGCCTGCCTCGACAGGCGGGGGAAGGAGCGCGGGAAGTCGGCGACCAAAGCGCGCGTTGCGCAACGCCTTCTCTTCCGGCACTGGGACTCGTGGAAGGAAGGGTTGCGAACGCACGTCTGGAAGGTGCCCGTATCCGGCGGCGCCGGCGTGGACCTGACGCCCGGCGACCGGGATGCGCCGCCGTTCGACGTCGGTGGCGCGCTCGACTTCGACGTGTCGCCCGACGGCAGGGACTTCGTCTACGCCTCCAATGCGGATCCGGTCGAGGCGCTCTCGACGAACTCCGACCTCTGGCTCGTGCCGTTTGCCGGGGGGGCAAGCCCGAGAAACCTGACCGCCTCGAACCGCGCGTTCGACGGGACGCCCAGGTTCTCCCCGGACGGAAAGTGGATCGGTTATCGCTCGCAGAAGAAGCCCGAGTTCGAGTCCGACCTCTTCCGCCTCTCGGTCCTCGACCGGGCGAGCGGTACCTCGCGGGATCTCACCTCGGGCTTCGACGACTGGGTGGACGACTTCCGGTGGGCGCCCGATTCGAAGTCGATCTACTTCATCGCGACGCGGAAGGGGCGCGGCGGGATCTATCGGATCGGCCTCGAAGGCGGCACCCCGAAGGAGATCTGGCGCGGAGGCACGCCGTCGCAGATCGCCGTCTCTCCCGGCGGGGCCGAACTCTTTGTGCAAGCGAGCACCCTCTCCCGTCCCGCCGAAATTCTCGCCGTCCGCGCCTCCCCGGCGTCCGCGAGAACGGTCGTGCGCGCGAACGATGCCCTTCTGTCGCAGATCGAGCTCGGCTCTGTCTCGGAGCGGTGGACGAAGTCGGCCGACGGCCGGGACCTGCATGCCTGGCTGGTCAAGCCGCCCGGATTCGATCCGTCGAAGAAGTATCCGGCGGTCTTCCTGATCCACGGCGGCCCGCAGGGCGCCTGGACCGACGGCTGGTCGTTCCGCTGGAATCCGCAGGTGTTCGCCGCGTACGGCTACGTCGTGTACGCGCCGAATCCGCGCGGCTCGACCGGCTACGGACAGGAGTTCGTGGACCAGATCAGCCGCGACTGGGGGGGCCGCGTTTACGACGACCTCATGCGTCAGGCGGACGACCTCGAGTCCCTTCCGTTCGTCGACCGCTCGAAGATCGGTGCGGCCGGCGCGTCGTACGGCGGCTACATGATCGCGTGGATCCTCGGCCACACCGATCGCTTCAAGGCGCTCGTCTGCCACGACGGGGTCGTCGAGACCCGCTCGATGGCGCTCGAGACCGAGGAGCTCTGGTTCCCGAAGTGGGAGTTCGGCGGCTGGCCCTGGGATTCGGAGCTCTATGAAAAGTGGAACCCGATGAGATTCATCCCCAACTTCAAGACGCCCACGCTCGTCGTGACGAGCGAAAAGGATTTCCGTGTGCCGTTCGGCCAGGGCCTGCAACTCTTCACGGCGCTCCAGGTGCGCGGCGTCCCGTCAAAGATCCTGACCTTCCCCGACGAGGGGCACTGGGTCTTGAAACCCGGCAACTCCCGCGTCTGGCACGCGGTCGTCATGGACTGGCTGTCCCGCTGGCTGGGCGGCGCGAAGCCGGACGAGGAAGCGCTCTCGGCGGTCTACAGCTCGACGAAATAGCCCGTTCCTACCGTTTCTCGGGGACTACGAGTTGATGTCCTTGCCGGTCTCGAGCTTCTCGACCAATCCCTGGAGGTATTTCTTCTGCGGTTCCGGAGCGCGAGCCAGGGCCTGCTTCACGTTCCTGGCCGCGTCCTTGTACTTGCCCTCGGCCGACTGACCCCGCGCCAGCCCGACGTACACGAACCACACCGTCGGGTTCTTCTGCGCGTTCCGCTGAAAGATCTTCGTCGCCTCCGCCGTCTTCTTCTCGGTCAGAAGCTGCCGGCCGTAGTTGTGGAGCTGTAACGGATTGGCGATGTCGAGCGCCTTCTTCATGATGGCGTCGGCTTCGGTCGTCTTCCCGGTCGCCCGGAGCAGGTTCGCCTTGGTGTCGAGGTTCTCGAACCGCTCCTCGTTCTGGATCGACGAGTCGGCCCACTTCAGCGCCTCCTCGTAGTTCGTCTTGTTCTCGACGCAATAGGTCGCAGCGTCGTTCCATCCGACCCAGCTGTACGCCTGGAGCCCGCGGAGCTCTCGCCGAAGGCTCGCGAGCGTCACCTCGGGGACGTTGACGGAGACTTTGAACGGCACCGCGAGCTTCTCCCACTTGAGGGTGACGGCCACCGAGTCGGGCTGGAGCTCCTCGAAGTCGTACGTCAGGGACTCGTGCATGTCCACCGGGGTGGGCTTGACCGTCACGCGAAGGGCGTCCTCCTTCTCGTCGTAGGTGAAGCTGCCCCAGGAGGTCGAGTTCTTCGAGAAGATGACCGTCCAGGCGCCCTCGGTCGGAAGCATGTGGAGGCCGTAGGAGCCTCGGGCGAGCGCCTGCCCTTCCACCTTCACCGGGTCGGTGAATGTGATGACCGTGTTCTCGTTGGCCCCGGCCCGCCAGACCTTTCCGAAGGGCACGAGCTCTCCCCAGACCTTGCGGCCTCGGACCTGCGGCCGGTGGTAGTCGATCGTCACGCTCGTCAGGCCGAGCCGCTGCGAAACGGTTGCGCGCTGACTGGCGAGCGGCAGGTCGAGGACGAGGGACTGGTTCTGGTTCTGCGCCCTGGCCGAGGCGGCGGACAGAACCGAAGCGACGACGAGAGGGAATATGCGAACGAAGAATCGGGAACGTGTCATTGCATCCTCCTGCCGGCGGGAGGTGCGCCGCCGGAAAAAAAGAAATCGCATGCTCGATCCGTAAGGTCTCGATTCTTCATACGGGAAGGTTCCGCCCCAGTTTGGAAATCGGGACGACGCCGGTCGTTCGGCGGACGAGGTTCCGTTCTCGCGGGAGAAGCGCCCGATCAGTCCGTCGGCACCCACCGGTAGACTGGTTTTCGTGGCTCCGCTCCGGATCGTTTCGCTCTGCCCGTCGATCACCGAGACCCTCGTGGCGATCGGGGGTCTGCCGCGTCTCGTGGCCGCGACGCGGTACTGCGTCCGTCCGCAGGGGCTCCTCTGGGGCCTGCCGCGCATCGGCGGGACGAAGAATCCCGATCTCGCCCGGATCCGGGACCTCGCGCCAGACCTGGTGTTCGCGAACCAGGAGGAGAACCGGCGGGAGGACGTTCTCTCGCTTCGGGAGGCGGGAATCGAAGTGGACGTCTCCTTTCCGCGCAAGGTCGCCGAAGTTCCCGAAGCGATCCGCGGCTGGGGCAGATTGCTTGGCGAAGAGGCGTCTGCCGAGGGGCTCGCCGCGCGGATCGAGACGGAGCTCGCGGCTCTCGAGTTCGCGCCGCCCCCGGGCACGTTCCATTACGCGTACTGGATCTGGAGGAATCCCTGGATGACGGTCTCCGGCGACACTTACGTTTCGGATCTTCTCTCGAAGGGCGGTGGCGTCAACGTCTTCGCCCGCGAGAACGACCGATATCCCGTCGCTCGACCGGAAGAGTCTCTGGCGCGCGGCGCGGGAGTCCATTTCTTTCCGAGCGAGCCGTACCCTTTCCGGGAGGAGAAGCACGGCGAAGAAGTGGCGAAGGTTTTCGGCGAACAGGCCCGGCGGCTCTTCGTCGCCGGCGACGACCTCTCCTGGCACGGCTTCCGGACCCTGGAGGGCCTTCGCGCGGCGAAGAAACTGCGGGTGTACGCTTCCTCGACGCCGTCATTCTGAGGCGCGGAGCGCCGAAGAATCCCTCCGTTGCAAGGGATCCTTCGCCGCCTTCGGCGGCTCAGGATGACAGGTCGGGTCTACCCCCGCCGGTTGAGCAGGTCCAGGAACTCTTCGCGCACCGGCCGGTTGAAGAAGATCCCGCGGATCGCCGAGGTCACCGTGAGCGCGCCCGGCTTCTTGACCCCTCGCATCTCGACGCAGAGGTGGCGCGCCTCGACGACGACCATCACGCCCTGCGGCAGAAGCTTTTCCGCCATGAACTCGGCGATCTGCTCGGTCAGCCTCTCCTGGAGCTGTGGCCGGCAGGCGTAGAACTCGACGATCCTCGGCATCTTCGACAGCCCGACGATCCGCTCGTTCGGAATGTACGCGACGTGCGCGTGGCCGTAGAAAGGGACGAAGTGATGCGCGCACATCGAGTAGAAAGGGATGTCCTTCTCCATGACCATCGCGGTGTACCGCTCTTCGTTGGGAAAGACGGTGACTCTGGGCTCGGCCCCTTCCGAGAGCCCGTGGAACATCTCCAGGTACACCTTGGCGACCCGCACGTCGGTATCCCGAAGGTTGGGATCGCCCGGATCGAGACCCAGGGCTTCGATGATCGCCCGCATGTGCTTCGCGATCTCGGCGAGCTTGCGTTCCTCCTCGATCGAGCGGGGTATGACTTCGGTCTCGTCGATCGGTGGATGGGCCATTCGGGCGTCGCCTCCCTCAGGCCGCGCGGGCCTTCTCGAGAAGCGCCGCGATGTCGCGCGCGACCGGTACCTCGCTCTTCACGATCTCGAGGATCTTCCCGTCTTTTCCGATTACGAATGCCGTTCTGGCGGCCATCCCCTTGTCGTCCAAGAAGACGCCGTACTTCTTAGCGACCTCCCCCTTCGGATGGAAGTCGGAGAGAAGGGGATAGGTGATGCCGAATTTTTCCGCGAACGCCCGGTGGCTCCAGAGCGAGTCGACCGAGACGCCGAGAACCGCGACGTCGTCGGAGGCGAGACCCGGCGCGAGCTGCGCGCACTCCCGGTTCTCCGCCGAGCAGACCGGTGAGAAGTCGAGAGGATAGAAGAGCAGCACGACGTTCTTCTTCCCCCGAGAGTCGGACAGCGTCACCTTGCCCCCGATAGTCGACGGGAGAGTGAATTCCGGCGCGGTGTCTCCCACGCGAAGCTCGGTCATCGGGTCTCCTTCGAACGCGATTCTAGCGAATGGCGGAGAGGCGTCAGCTGATCGTCTTGCGGAAGGCACGGGTCGACCCCAGGACGAGCACGGCCGCGAGCGCGATCAGGGCCGCGACGCTCGGCCACAGATCGAGAAAGTTCGCGCCCCGGATGATGATCCCGCGCGAGATTCGGATGAAGTGCGTCGCCGGGAGCACCTGCGCGAAGATCCGCAGGGGCGCGGGAAGCGAAGAGAGCGGAAAGATGTACCCCGACAGCATGATCGAGGGGAGCAGGAACATCTGGGCGATCTGCGTGGCTTCCATCTGGGTCTGCGACCAGGAGGAGACGAGCAGCCCGAGCGAGAGGAGCGCGAAGAGATAGACGGTCGAGAGCGCGAGCAGGAGAAGGATGCTCCCATGGATCGGGACGCGGAAGACGAGAGTCATGAGGAGGAGGATCAGGAGCAGCTGCGCGAACGCGAGGACGAGGTAGGGCAGGAGCTTTCCGAGGACGACCGCGACCGGAGAGGCCGGAGTCACCATGAGCTGCTCCAGCGTGCCGCGCTCCTTCTCCCGGACGATCGCGAACGCGGCGAGGAGCGTCCCGGAGAACGTGAGCAGGATTCCGACGAGTCCCGGGATGAGCAGATTCGCGCTGCGCGAGTCGGGGTTGAAGAGAAGCAGCGGGTGAACCCGGATCGAGAGCCGCTCGAAATTCGCGCCGGCGCCGAGCTCCTCGAGCGACCGCGCGAGGGCGACGCCGTTCGCGGCGGCGAGCGCCTGGGAGGAAATCGACGAGTCCGATCCGTCGATGAGCACGAGGACGTCGGCCGACCGCCCCGCGAGCCGGCGCCGAGCGTAGTTGGGCGGGATTTCGATCCCGACGGAGGCCCGTCCCGCGATGATCTCTTCGCGCAGCGCCTCGCGGGAGTCGGCATATTTCTTCACGTCGAAGAGAGAGGTGTTGACGAATTCCGCGACGAGCTGCCGGCTCTCCGCCGTCCGGCTCTGATCGAAGACGACGGTGGGAACGTGGCGGACGTTCGTGTCGATCAGGCCGAAGAGCACGAGTTGGAACGCCGGAATCAGGAGCGCGAAGCGCAGCGTCCCCTTATCGCGTGCCATCTGGACCGCCTCCTTGCGGAGGACCGCGCGGAAACCCCTCATCGGGAGGCCGCCACCGGTTCGGCGGGGGGCGCGACCGGGACCTCGCCGCGCTTGCCCCTCTCGATCTCGGTCAGCCGGACGAAGACGTCCTCCAGCGTCGCTTCGATCGGTCGGACCTTCACGGGCGCTCCGGCGGCGGCCTCCAGGTCGCGCGCAATCCGGTCGTCCGGGATCTCGGCACGCAAGAGGATGTGGAGGGAGTTGCCGAAGATGGTCAGGTCTTCGACGTAGGGAAACTCCCGGGCATGTCTCATCACCGCGGCGACTCCCGCCTCACACTCCGCCTCCACGCGGCGCGTGCCCGGAGGGGTGACTTCGGGTATCCGCGTCAAATCTTTCGGATCGCCCTCGACGAGCATCCGGGAGAGGTAGAGGTATCCGACGCGCCCGCAACGCTCGGCCTCGTCCATGTAGTGGGTGCTGACGAGGAGTGTCACTCCTCCCGCGGCGAGCGTGAAGAGAAGGTTCCAGAGCTCCCGCCGCGCCACCGGGTCGATGCCCGCCGTGGGCTCGTCCAAGAAGAGCACCCGCGGCTCGTGCATGAGAGCCGCGGCCAGCGCGAGACGCTGTTTCCAGCCGCCGGAGAGCTGGCCCGCAAGGCGATCCACGTAAGGTCGGATGGAGGTCAGCTTGATCGCCCAGTCGCGCCGCTCCGCCTTCCGCGGCCCCTCGAGGCCGTAGACCTCCGCGAAGAAGGTCAGGTTCTCGAGGACCGTCAGGTCTTCGTAGAGCGAGAACTTCTGCGGCACGTAGCCGATTCGCCGGCGGATCTCCTCGCCCTGCGTCGACACGTCCAGGCCGTCGACTCGGGCGGTCCCTTCCGTCGGCGCGAGCAGGCCGCAGAGGATGCGGATCATCGTGGACTTGCCGGAGCCGTTCGGGCCGAGGAGTCCGTAGATCTCGCCGCGCGGAACGGCGAGCGAGACCTTGTCGAGCGCGCGTACGTTTCCGAAGTCGCGCGAGACGCCGTGCACTTCGATGCCGAAAGGGGAGGTCTCCGACATCGCCGTCACCCCGTCAGCCGGACGAGCGCGGCCATGCCGGGCTTCAACTCCGGCGCCGGATCGATCGCGATCTTCACTCCGAAGACCTGGTCCATCCGCTGCTTCAGGGTCTGGACGTTACGCGGCGTGTATTCCCCCTGTTCCCGAATCTCGACGACTTTTCCGGAGAACTCGTGCCTGGGAAAGCTGTCGACCGTGATCACCGCCTTCTGCCCGAGCCGCACGCGTCCGAGCGAAGGCTCGGGCACCCAGACGCGCACCCAGAGCTGCGAGGGTTCCAGGATCCGCGCGACGGGCTGGTTCGGTCCCACGAGGTCTCCCGGCCGCAGGTCGATCGTCTCGACGATTCCGTCCACGGGAGACCTCACCACCGTCTCCTGGCTCTGACGCAGGAGGTACGCGAGCCGCTGCTCCGCCTGGTCGAGCGCGGCCTCGGCGGCGTGGACGTCCTCGATCCGGCTGCCGCGCTCGAGCTCCCGATAGGTCTCGAGAGCCGTCTTCGCGGCCGTCGCGGCGTCGTCGTACTGCTGGTGCGGGATCAGTCCCTGATCGAGCAGAGGCTTCAACCGACGGCGCTCCCGTTCCACGTTGTCCGCCTGCGCCCGGGCGCGGCTCACCTCTTCGCGGCGCGGCCCGGCGCGGGTGCGCGCGAGGTTGGCGCGCGCTTGTTCTACGACCGCCCGCTGTTCGCGGATCTGGAGGGCGCCGAGATCGGTCTCGAACGTGACGAGCGGTTGCTCTGCGCGGACCGTCGCTCCCTCGGCCACGAGCACCGCGGAAACCCGGCCGCCCACGAGCGACCCGACCTCGACGTCCCGGGCCTCGATCGAGCCGGAGAGGACGAGCGGCTTCTCCGTCCGCGATGACCGGAAAGCCCAGAACGCGCCTCCCGCCGCGACGATCAGGAGCGGGATCCACAACAGACGGCGTCTCTTCACGATGACTTTCTCCTCACTCCTCGGTCGGAATAAGGACGGATACGTTAATTGAGAAATGGCTGCGAAACGATCGGCAGTCTTCGCTCTCAGCTCGGAAGCGGGCGGCCTCTGCGTCGTTCCAGCCACGCGGCCAGCTCCTCCGCGCTCTTCGCGTTCAGAGTCGCGGCGGGCGTCACCCAGCCCTTGCGGGCGATCCCGACGGCGTACGCGGCGTTTTCGAGCTCCCTGATCGAATGCGCGTCCGGCCCCATCGAGAAGAGTACGCCCTGCTCGCCCCCCGATCTGCAGAGTCGCCAGTCGAGGTCGAGACGGTGTGGCGAGCCGTTGACTTCGACCGCGCAACCGGAGCGAGCCGCCGCCGAGAGCACGGCTTCCATGTCGGCGTCGATGCCTTTCCGCGTCAGGAGAAGCCGGCCCGTCGGGTGTCCGAGGACCGAGACTCGCGGGTTCTCGACTGCGCGGATCAACCGGCGCGTCTGCTCCTCGCGGGGAAGCCCGAATCGCGAGTGGACGGAGGCCACCACGACCTCGAACGTGTCGAGGAATTCGTCGCCGTAGTCGATCGAGCCGTCGGCGAGGATGTCCGCTTCGGTCCCGTGAAAGATCCGAAACCCGGGAAACCTGGACTGCGCCTCGCGAATCGCCTCCCTCTGGCGAAGGACGCGGTCCGGCGTGAGCCCGCCCGCGTAGCCGGCTCCCTGGCTGTGGTCCGTGATCGCGGCGTACTCGTAGCCGGCTGCCTTCGCGGCGCCGACCATTTCCTCGAGTGTCGCGCGGCCGTCGGATTCCGTCGTGTGGACGTGGATCAGTCCGCGGAGGTCGGACTCGACGACGAGGTCCGGCAGCGCGCCCCGGGCGGCCGCTTCGATCTCGCCCTGTCCTTCGCGCAGCTCCGGCTCGATGAACGGAAGTCCCAGGCTCCGGTAAACGTCCGTCTCGGTCCGGGCCGCTCGCGGCTTGGCGCCGCCGCTCCCGCGGAATACGCCCTTCTCGTCGAGCCGGAGGCCCCGCTCCCGCGCGAATTCCCCGAGCCCGGCGAGATGCTCTTTCGATCCGGTCGCATGAAGGAGGGCGGCGGCGTACGCCTCGTCCGGGACGACGGTCAGGTCCGCGCGGAGCCCTTCGCCCAGACGTAGGGAGACCTTCCGGCCTTCCGCGGCGACGACTTCCGCGATACCGGCCTTCTCCCGGAAGCTCCGCGCGAGCTCGGCCGGGCGGTCCGAGGCGGCGACCAGATCGACGCCTTCGACGACTTCCGAACGGCGCCGCAAGCCTCCCGCGATCTCGATTCGCGACGCGAGTCCGGTCGCCGAGAGCGCGGCCGCGATCTCCTCCGCCCGCCACCGGACCGCGGAATAGCGGTGGAGCCCGACGGTCGTCCGCAACATCTCGATGCCACGGAGGATCCGCTCCTCCGTCTTCGGGCCGAAGCCCGGGAGCCCCGCGACCTTTCCCTCCCGGCACGCGCTCTCGAGCGCCGAGAGGGAGTCGATGCCGAGCTGTTCGTGAAGGATCTTTGCCTTGCGCGCACCGACGCCCGGAATTCTCAAGCACTCGCGCAGGCCCGCCGGGAAGCTCGCGCGCAGCTCGTCGTAATAGGGGAGCGAGCCGGTCGCGAGAAGCGTCTCGATGTTGGAGAAGAGGCCGGCTCCGATACCCGGAACTTTCAGCAGGTCACGGGTGCGGACCGCCCCCGCGAGGTCTCCCGAGAAACCGCGGATGGCACGCGCGCCCGCGTCGTACGCGCGCACCTTGAACACGTTCTCGCCTTTCAGCTCGAGCATCCCCGCGATCTCCTCGAGCACGCGGGCAACCTCGCTCTTCTCCACGGCGGCGATTCTAAGAGTGGGCCGTGGTCTCGATGCGGCGGAACGGTTGTTGCAGAGCGCCGGGCAAGGAGGAATCCATGTCCGTTGCGAAGATCATCGAGCTCGTTGCCTCGTCGGACAAGAGCTGGGACGACGCCGTTCGCGCCGCCGTCGCGGAGGCCTCGAAGACCGTCCGCGGCATGCGCGGCGTCGACGTCCAGGACTGGACCGCTCGCATCCAGGGGGGCCGCATCGTCGAATACAAGGCGAACGTCAAGATCGCGTTCGGAATCGAAGAGGAGCCGGGGGCGTAAAATCGGACCGTTTGCGGGTTGACCTCCACAGCCATTCGAGCGTCTCTGACGGGCTCGACGCACCGGGCGAGCTCGTCCGCCGCATGGCGGAGGGGGGGATCGACGCGTTCGCGCTCACGGACCACGACACGTTGCAGGGGCTACCGGAGGCGCGCGAAGAGGCGCGGCGGCGCGGGATCGAGCTCATCTCCGGCACGGAGATCTCCGCCAACTTCGCGGGGGAGAACGACGTTCACATCCTGGCGCTCTTCGTGGACGAGACGAATGACGCCTTCAACGCGATCCTCGGACAGCGACAGAAAGCCCGGCGGACCCGCGGCGAGCGGATGGCGCAGAAGCTCGTCCAGGCAGGATTCGCGATCGATCTCGATGCGATCCATGCGGACGTGGGGGACGGCGTCTGGGGGAGGCCGCACATCGCGCGCGCCCTGATCCGCGGCGGATACGCGACAACGAACGACGAAGCTTTCGATCGCTTCCTGGGTGAAGAGCATCCCTGGTATGTGCCGTACGAGAGGTGGCCGGCGGCCGAGGTTGTCGCAGCGGTGCATCGGGCGGGTGGCGTGTGCTCGCTCGCCCACTCCGTCTGGTACCACGACGCCGAGACGTTGATTGCCGGCCTCGCCGGTGCGGGCCTCGACGCCGTCGAGGTCTTCCACCCCGATCACGGTCCGGGGGAGGAAGAGCGATTCGGCAGGCTCGCTCGGGACCTCGGTCTCGCGCCGACCGCCGGAAGCGACTTCCACGGATCGGTCGAGGGAAAGAAGTTTCCGGGCGGAGTGTTCGGCGATGCCCGGATGCTCGAAACACTGCGCGCCCGGATGCCGCGGGGATGACGGGATGACGGGAGGCTCCGACCGCCAGAGCTGGGTCGTTCTCCTCCACCGCGCCGAGGAGGGCGGGTTGACCGAGGCGGCCGCGATGGCCGCGGCCGCGACCTCGCTCGGGATTTCCGTGACGCTCGTGTGGTTCGACGGCGCGCTCGACGCCCTCGTCTCCGGAGATCTCGAGGAATCGGCCGGCGAATCGAGTACCGCCGCGCTGCTCGCGGGGGCGCGCGAGACCGGTCTCCTGCGGTCGCTCGGCTGTTCCGCGTCGGCAGTGAACCGGAAGCTCGACCTCGGCGCCGTCCGGGCCGCGGTCGACGAGATCGTAGGATGGCCGACGGCGGTTTCACTGATCCGCGCTGCGGACAAGGCGTTCGTCTGGTGACGACGGCGCCCGGACGTCCTCTCGGACATCATCTGTCCCTCTGATCGCGCGAACCTCTGCGGAAAAGAGAGGCGCTGCGGAAAAGAAATTTTTTCCGCCGCGCCCGCCGTGAGGAGGCCTTCGCCGGATGGATGCGGAAATTCTTCGAGCGTTGACAGCGGCGGAGACGGGAAGAAGAATGCACCCCACCTCTCCGATGCTCGAAGAATTAACCGCCGAGAAGGGGCTTCCTCAGAACCTCGAAGCGGAGAGATCCGTCCTCGGCGCGATTCTGCTCGAACCCTCCTCGCTCGCCTCCGTCTTTCCGATCCTCAAAGAGGACGACTTCTTCCCCGACACGCATCGGCGGATCTACCGCTCGATGTCCGACCTCGCCCAGCGCTCGGCGGAGATCGATGTCCTGACTCTCCGCGAGGAGCTCGGCCGAACGGGGGCGGTCGAGAAGGCGGGAGGCGCCGCGTACCTCTCGTCCCTCTTGGACGGCGTGCCGGACGTGGCAAACGTCGAGTACTACGCGCGCATCGTCAAGGAAAAGTCGACTCTGCGGCGGCTGATCCGCGCGGGACAGCGGATGGTTCGGGAAGGACTCGCCCAGGAGAAAGACGCGCAGAAGCTCCTGGGCGACGTCACCGGAGAGATCTTCGACATCGCCGAGGACGCGGTGTCCGGAGGCTTCGAGCGGATCGGCGAGATCACGCGCCACAACCTCGACATCATCGACGAGGCCAAAGAGAGGAGCGGCGCCGTCTCGGGGCTCGCCACCGGTTTCATCGAGCTCGATCGGTTGACCTCCGGATTCCAGAGCACCGACCTGATCATCCTCGCTGCCCGGCCGGCCGTCGGAAAGACCTCTCTCGCCTTGAACATCGCGCAGCACGTGTCGATCCGCGAGGGCCGATCGGTCGGCTTTTTCTCGCTCGAGATGTCCAAGGAGCAGATCGGATTCCGGGTCCTCTGCTCCGAAGCGGACGTCGACGCCAAGAAAGTGCGGGACGGCTATGCCTCGAGCGAGGCGATCACGCGGCTCGTGATCGCGCAGTCGAAAGTCGCGGGCGCGCGGTTCTTCGTGGACGACGGCTCCGCGCTCTCCGTTCCCGAGATGCGGGCGAAGGCGCAGCGGTTGAAGCGGGAGCACGGGCTGGATCTCTTGGTCGTCGACTACCTGCAGCTGATGATGGGCCACGGCCGGTTCGATAACCGCACGCAGGAGGTCTCTCAGATCTCGCGCGGGTTGAAGCTCCTCGCAAAGGAGCTCCACGTGCCGATCATCGCGCTCTCCCAGCTCTCGCGGCAACCCGAGCGCCGAACGGGAGAAATGCGCCGGCCGCAGCTCGCGGACCTTCGCGAATCGGGATCGCTGGAGCAAGACGCGGACGTCGTCATCTTCCTCTACCGAGAGGAGCTCTACGATCCCTCGACCGAAAAGAAGGGCATTGCCGACATTCTCATTGCCAAGCAGCGCAACGGCCCGACCGGCGACTTCCCTCTGGTCTTCCTCGCGGACCACATGACGTTCGCGAACTACGCGAGCACAGCGCTCGAGCCTTTCTGATCCGGCGACTTCGCCTTCCTGCGGCGGCGTGTCTCTGACATCCTTCGCCCCGTGAAGAGCGAGGCGCGCTCCGCGACGGAGAGAAGATCGTGAGGCCCACGCGTGCCTCGATCGACCTCGACGCGATCGCGCGGAACTACCGGCTGCTCCGGGACCGGGTCGGCGCCGAGCGCGGAATCTTCTGCGTGGTCAAGGGGGACGCCTACGGCCACGGAGCGGCGCCGGTCGCGCGGCGGCTGTCGCGCGAAGGCGCAACGCGCTTCGCGGTCGCGATGGCGGAGGAGGGAATCGCGCTGCGCCGCGCCGGCATCGAAGGCGAGATCCTGCTGCTCAACTATTCCGATCCCGCCGACGCGGGCGCGCTCCGCGCCTATGGGCTCGTCCCGTCCCTGTACGACCTCCGGCAGGCCCATGAGTTTGTCGAAGCCACGCGGACGTTCTCGGATCCGCTTCCCGTCCACCTCAAGCTCGACACGGGGATGGGCCGAATCGGATTTGTGCCGGAGGCGCTCGGCGCGCTCTGCCAGCTCCTCACCCGCTCGTCCGGGCTTCGCGTGGCCGGTACGTTCAGCAACCTCGCCTGCGCCGAGGATCCGAAATCTCCCCGAACCGCGAAGCAAGTCGACGTCTTCCGAGACGGCGTCGCGGCGCTCGCCGCCGCCCGCCTGGATCCCGGAGTCGTTCACCTGGCGAACTCCGCCGGGATCCTCCTTCACCGCGACACCTGGTTTGATGCCGTTCGGCCGGGTCTCGCGCTCTACGGGGTCGCGCCGTCGAAGGAAGCGGGGGAGGGTGGCACGCTCGCTCCCGCACTGACGCTCGAGACGCGCGTGATGGCGGTGAGCGAAGTCGCGCCGGGCACTTCTCTCGGCTACGGAGGACGCTTCGTTACCGAGCGAGCCTCGACGATTGCGGTCCTGCCGATCGGCTATCATGACGGCTTCCGGCGATCCTTTTCGGGGCGCGTTCGCGTCTTGTTGCGCGGGAAAGAAATGCCCGTGGTGGGCGCGGTGAGCATGGACCTGACTCTCGTGGACGCGAGCGGCGCAGGCGCGCAAAACGGAGACCGCGTGGTCTGCCTCGGAAGCGAGGGTGGAAGCCGCATCACGGCGTGGGACCTCGCCCGAGCCGCGGACACGATCCCGTACGAAATCTTCTGCGGGATCGGCTCGCGCGTACCCCGCGTGTACCCTCAGTGAGAATCCTCGAGGCCATCGGCCGCGTGTTCCTTCGCGTGCTGGAGGAGCTCGGCCGTTTCTTCCAGATGTTGGGGAGCACCGCCAGCTGGCTGGTCCGGCCTCCCTACGACGTCGTCGAGCTCTTCCGGCAGATGGTTCGGGTCGGTGTCGACTCGATTCCGGTCGTCTTCCTGACGACCCTCTTCACCGGAATGGTCCTGGCACTCCAGACCTTCAACGGGTTCAAGCGGTTCCACGCGGAGAGCCTGGTCGGAAGCGTCGTCGCCCTCTCGCTCACCCGCGAGCTCGCTCCGGTCCTGACTGCCCTCATGGTGACGGGCCGCGTCGGAAGCGCCATGGCCGCGGAGATCGGCACGATGCGGGTGACCGAGCAGATCGACGCGCTGACCGCGCTCGGGACCGAGCCGGTTCAGTACCTGGTGGTGCCGCGGGTCGCCGCTTCGGTGCTGATGATGCCGCTGCTCGTCATCCTGGGCGATTTCGTGGGGATGTACGGCGGTTACCTCGTCGCCGTGCAGCTCTTCGGAGCAAATCCGATCACGTACATCGAGAACTCGTTTCAGTTCCTCGAGGTCTCCGACGTCACGTCCGGAATCATCAAGGCGGCCGTCTTCGGACTCATCTTCTCGCTGCTGGCGTGCGTCCGCGGTTACTACACCGAAGGGGGAGCCGAGGGGGTCGGGCGCGCGACGACCCGCGCCGTGGTCTCCGGCAGTCTGACCGTGCTGTTCGCGGACTTCTTCCTGACGAAGCTCCTCTTTTGAGCGCCATTCCGAGGGAAACGCCGGCTCAGACGCCGAAGATCCGGGTCGAGGACCTTCATAAGTCCTTCCAGGGCAAGGTCGTCCTCGACGGTATCGACGTCTCGATTCCGGAAGGGGAATCCCTCGTGGTCGTGGGCCCTTCCGGCACCGGCAAGAGCGTCCTCCTGAAGCACCTGATCGGGCTCATCCGGCCCGACTCCGGCAAGTTGTTCGTGGACGGCCGGGACTTCTGGGCTCTCTCGGACCTCGAGCGGACCGCCGTCCGGAAGAAGTTCGGGATGTCCTTCCAGGAGGGCGCGCTGTTCGACTCGATGAGCGTGTTCGACAACGTCGCGTTTCCCCTACGGCGTTCGGGCCGCCCTCCTTCCGAGATTCGGGAGCGGGTGCGCGAGTGCCTCTCGCTCGTTCATCTGCCGAACGTCGAAGGGAAACGGCCTTCGGAGCTTTCGGGCGGCATGCGCCGCCGGGTCGGCTTCGCGCGCGCGATCGCGCACGAGCCGCAGATCCTACTTTTCGACGAGCCGAACACGGGCCTCGATCCGATCATGACCGACGTCATCGACGAGGTCATCCTCGAGCTGAAGGAGAAGCTCGATGTCACGATCGTCACGATCACGCACCACATGGAGAGCGCGCGCAAGATCGGCGACCGGGTCGCGCTGCTCGCCGGCGGAAAACTTCTCTACCAGGCATCGCCGGAGGATTTCCTCGAGTCGGAGAATCCGGCGGTCCGTCAATTCGTCCAGGGGAAAGCGGAAGGTCCACTCACGGTAGAGTTCGAGCGGGAAGGGGCGGCCGCGGTTTCGGAGGGGCCATGAGTACGGCGGCGAAAGTCGGGGCGTTTTTCCTGATCGTTCTCGCGATCACGGCGTTGCTCATCTGGAAGATCGAGGACATCCGCGTCGGCCACGGCCGTCCGCGAAAGGTCACGGTCCAGTTCAAGGACGTCGGGGGGTTGGACGAGAAGAGCGCCGTGCGCGTGGCGGGCGTCAAGGTCGGCAAGGTCGGCAAGATCCGCCTGGTCGAGGGGAAAGCGTTCGTCGACATCGAGCTCGACCCGAACGTCTTTCTGCGGCAGGGCGCTTCCGCCTCCATCGAGAGCCTGGGGCTCCTCGGCGAGAAATACGTCGAGCTGGTGCCCGGTCCGTTCGGCGCGGCGCCGCTCCCGGACAACTCGGTGATCCTCGGAGGGGTCCCGGTCTCCTTCGACGAGATCACGAAGCTCGCTCGCGACATCGAGATCGACATCAAATCGATCACCAAGAGTCTCAAGGAATCGATCGGCGGCCCCCAGGGGGAGGAGCGGCTCTCGGACATCGTCGAGAACATGCGGTTGATCAGCGAGGAAGTGCGCGCGATCGTCGAGTCGAACCGCGTGGGCGTCGACGCGACCATCGCGAACTTCCGCGAGTTCTCCACGGCGATGAAAGAGCTCGTCGCCCGCGTCGACTCGTTGGTTGCCGCCAACGAGGGGAACGTTTCCCAGGGACTGTCGAACATCCGGGAGATCTCCGGGAAGCTCGAGACGACGACCGACAACCTGAACCAGATCACCGGGAAAATCCGGGAAGGGGAGGGGACGGTCGGCAAGCTCGTCCAGAGCGATGAGACCCACAAGAATCTGAACGATGCCTTGGTCGCCGTCAAGGAAGGGGTCGCGGGTTTGAACAAGGCGCTGGGCGCGGCAGAGAGGCTGAAGATCGACCTCGGGCTGCGCTCCGAATACCTGGCCGGCCCCGGGAAAGGGAAGGCCTATTTCACGCTCGACGTCGATCCGAAGGATTCGCCGCACTTCTACCGCGTCGAGCTCTCGAGCCAGCCTCTCGGCAAGCGCACCAGCACGACGACGACCGTGAGGACGGTCTTTCCGGACGGTCACGTCGAGCAGACCATCACCGACACGCAGGAGCTGAAGGACGAATTCGCGCTATCCGCCCTCTTCGGGTACCGGTGGAAAGAGTTCGCGATTCGAGCGGGCCTCCTCGAGTCGCGGGGCGGCGGCGGCATCGACTACATGACCCTGAAGGACCGGCTGCGCTTCTCCGCGGATCTGTGGGATTTCAATCGGCCGGGCTACTCGGCCCACGCCAAGCTCACCAGCCGGTTTTACTTCTCACCCTCGGTCTTCGTCACCGGCGGCTGGGACGACTTCCTGAACCGCAGTCGCAAAGCCGATTCCCTCTTCTTCGGCGCGGGCCTGCGCTGGAGCGACGACGACATCAAATATCTGCTGGGTTCGATTCCCACCCGGCGATAACCGGAGAAACCGGCGACAATTCAACTTCGGATGTCGCCCAAAGTCACCACCCTCTTTGCCTGCCAGTCCTGCGGCGCTTCGTCGCAGAAGTGGCTGGGTCGGTGCCCGGAGTGCGGCGAGTGGAACTCCTACGTCGAGGAGGTTGCGACGTCGGTTCCCCCCGCTCCGATCCGGCCGGGCGAAGCGCGCGCCCGTTCTCTCCCGGAGATCGAAGCACGGGCGGAAGACCGCGTGGTTACCGGCCTCCCCGGGCTCGATCGGGTTCTGGGAGGCGGCCTCGTCTCCGGCTCGGTCGTCCTCGTGGGCGGGGAGCCGGGCATCGGCAAGTCCACTCTGCTCCTCCAGGCGGCTCGCGGCATCGCCGAGCGATCGCGGGAAGTCCTCTACGCCGCCGGCGAGGAGTCCGCCGACCAGGTCCGTCTTCGCGCCGACCGCCTGGGCATTACCGGCGATCGCCTCCTCGTGATCGCCGAGACCGACGTGGAGCGCATCGTAGCGGAAGCCGCCGGCTGCGCTCCGGCGGCGGTCGTGGTCGACTCGATCCAGGCCGTGCGTCACGCGGGCCTTTCCTCCGCGGCCGGCACCGTATCGCAGGTGCGCGAGTCGGCGGCGGCGTTCGTTCGGTACGCCAAGGAGCGGGGCGTTCCCGTTCTGCTCGTCGGCCACGTCACCAAAGATGGAAGCCTTGCCGGACCGAAATTACTCGAGCACCTCGTCGATGCGGTCATCGCGATCGACGGGGAACGCGGCTCCTCGCGGCGCATCCTGCGCGCAACGAAGAACCGGTTCGGCGCGGTGGACGAGGTCGCTCTCTACGAAATGGGCTCCCGGGGATTGGAAGAGGTCGCGAACGCCTCTGCGGCGCTCCTCTCCGAGCGACGCGCGGGAGTGGCGGGAAGCGCGGTGACGGCGGCCCGCGAGGGGAGCCGATCCCTTCTGGTGGAGGTCCAGGCGCTCGTCGGCGCGCCGATCCCGGGCTCGCCCCGGCGCGTGGCGATCGGAGTGGACGCCGGACGGCTCGCGCTCCTGCTCGCCGTCCTCGAGCGCTCCGGACTCCCGCTCGCTTCGCGCGAGGTTTTCGTCTCCTGCGCCGGCGGTCTCGAGGTGACCGAGCCGGCCGCGGACCTCGCGGTCGTGGCGGCCCTGTTGTCGTCGGCGCGCGGGAAACCTCTTCCCGGCTCTTCGGTCTTCTTCGGCGAGATCGGGCTTTTAGGCGAGGTCCGGCGCGTCTCGGCGGCGCCCGCGCGAATCCGCGAGGCGGCCGCGCTCAAATTCGAGAACGTCTATCTTCCCTCGCGCAACGCGCGGGAGGCGGAGAGTGCGGCAAGCGTAGCGCTCCGTCCGGTGGACCGCGTCACCGATCTCGTGACCGAGCTCGCTCTCTCGGGACCGCACGGCTCGGCCCGGACTTCGAGCCGAAGCGGGGCGGGTCCGATCGAATCGGAAGGATAGGGGGCGAGAATAGTGAGCGCCGGCGGCCCCCCGGATGCAATCTGGATCTCGTCCGCTTTCAGCGTGCGTCTTTCCACGACCCGGTAGCTTCTCAGGCCGAACGGCGTCCGCAGCTCCACCCGATCGCCGAGGACGAGCTTCGTGGCGAACGAGGAGGCGACGTCCCTCGCGACCGCGATGACCGACTGCTTCCGGACCGACTCGTCTCCGGGGAGCGCCGTTCCGGGGACGTGACCGGGCCCGTACGCCAACGTGTCCTCGTCGACTCCTTCGCGCACGGCCGTCTCGAAGCGCAGGCGCGGCACCGCGATCCGCGCCACCGTGTCACCGGCGCAGATCTTTCCGAGCGGGACAGGAAGAGCGCTGTGGGGCGCGCCGAACCGAAAATGGGAGCCGAGCGACTCGAGCGCGCCCGCTCCGAGAAGGAGGGCTCCGGCCACGAGGATCGTTCCCGCCGGGGCGAACGCTCTTCGGATGACCGCTTTGACCGTCGAAGCGATTTCCGTGCAGCCCATGACAGACAAATGCCCGGTCCGCCGCGAGTGACGGACCGGGCAAGCGGGAAGTCCTTACCGAGCCTTCCGGGCGAGCGAAATTCCGACCAGCGCAAGCGCCAGGCCGGCCGCCGCGATCCTCGGATACGCCGTGCCGGTCTTCGGCAAAGCCTCGATCGGCGCTGGCGCAGGCGGCGGCGGCGCAGGCGGCTCGACGACCGGAGCGGGCGCCGGCGGCGGTTCCGGCGCGGTCCGCGCCTCGTAAGTCGTCGTCGATGTGGTGGTGGTCGCCTCCCTGGCCGCGACCGTCGTGATGTGGACCTCCTTACGGTCGATCACTTCGCCGCTCACGTTCTTCGCCATGACGACGATCTTGTGGGTGCCAACCGGAACGTTGTCGATGAAGACGACGTTGGCTTCGGTGCCCTTGACGGTCTTCTTGAGATCGTTGTCGAGGTAAATGTCGAACGTCGGCTGCGGGAAGTTGGCCTCGCCGAACTTCGTCCCCTGTCCTTCACCGAAGTTGCGCGTGTTGTAGGAGACCCCGACGCGCACCTGCATTCCGGTGATCGTCGCGCCCTCCGCGGGTTCGAGCAGCTTCAGCTGCAGCGTGTTCGCCGTGGGCCCGCCGGTGTTGTACTGCGCGTTCTGAGCCAGAGCGACCCCGGCAAACGCTCCGACGGCGAGGATCAGAATGAAGAGTCTGAGCGGCTTGGACATGTTTTCCTCCTTGCTGAAGACCCTGACGTAGGGCATCGGGGTTGTCCCCATCAAAGGCCGTGCCAAGAAAGCGCAGCACGGCGCCCCGGGAGCATTAGCTCCGCGGCGTCAGGACGTTACGAAACGATGGAAAAAATCGCTCGGGTTCAGACCGGGATCAGAGCGAGAGATGCGCCGGCAGGGTGTCGGTCAGAGACCGGTAGGCGTCGAGGTACTTCTCCCGCGTCGTGCGCACGACGCCCTCGGGCAACCGCGGCGCGGGCGGCCGGTGGTCCCAGCCCGTCGAGTCCAACCAGTCGCGGACGAACTGTTTGTCGAACGACACGGGCGTGCGGCCCGGGGTCCAGGTGCGGGCGTCCCAGTAGCGCGAGGAGTCGGGCGTGAACGCCTCGTCGATCCAGATCACCCGCCCGTCGAGCCGTCCGAACTCGAGCTTCGTGTCGGCGAGAAGCAGTCCCTTAGTCTCGGCATACTGCCGCGCTCTTTCGTAGAGCTCGAGCGTCCGATCCCGCAGAATTCCCGCTTCCTCGGAGCCGAGCTCGTCGACCATGCGGGAGAACGGGACGTTCTCGTCGTGCCCGCGCGCTCTCTTCGTCGCCGGCGTGAAGATTGTCTCGGGGAGCCGCTCCGCCTCGACTAACCGCGGCGGCAACCGCACTCCGCACACTTCGCGCGTTTTCCTATACTCGGCCCAGCCCGACCCGGCCAGGTATCCGCGCGCCACGCACTCGAAGGGGATGACTTCCGCCTTCTTCACGACGACCGAGCGTCCCTCGAGGATCGGTCCGTCCTCCTGGAGCGGCCCAGGAAAGCGCGTCACCTCCGTCTCGATCAGGTGGTTCTCGACGTCTGCGAACCTCTCGAACCAGAAGTTCGAAAGCTGCGTCAGGATCTTTCCCTTGTCGGGTATTCCGGGGGAAAGCACGCAGTCGTACGCGGAGATGCGGTCGCTCGCAACGAGCAGGAGCGCGTCGCCCAGGTCGTAGAGTTCCCGGACCTTGCCGCGCCGGGACAGCCGCGCGCCCGACAGGTGCGTCTCGGTGACCGCGGCCGGCGGCATGGCGCGCAACACTAGCACCTCGAGGGGGATTCAGGGCCCCGTTCTGCTATGGTTTTTTTGTGCGGCTCGAGATTGCAAAATCCGTCTCCCGTTCCGCGTCTCTTTGGCGCGTCGCCTTCCTGCACGAAGGGCGCGATCCGGGACGCGGCGTTCCGCGGCCGCTGGCGGACTCGATCCGCGTAGCGGCGCGCAATGCCGGCTTTCGGGGCCGGGACCGGGAGATCGCGGCGGCATCGGGCCGGGACGGCGCGTGGCTGCTCATCGGTCTCGGACCGGCCCCGGCGTCGCTCGCGCGGCTGCGTCGGGCTCTGCGCCGGGCCGTGGGAGAGAGCGCGTCGCGCTCGCGCTCGCATCTTCTTCTCGTTTTCGGGGCCGGTGTGGATGACGCGATGCTTCGCGCACTCCTGCCCCACCTTGCCCTCGCCGATTACGCCTTCGAGCGCTACAAGTCGGCCGGCAGGAAGGTTCGGCTTCGCGGCCAGACGAGCGCCGTCGTCGTGCCCGCCGAGGACGTCGCGACGACGCCTCTCATGGCGGCCGTCTCAGAAGCGCAGGTCGTCGCGGAAGCCGTCTCCTGGGCGCGCGATCTCGGAAACACGCCGGCCAACGATCTCGGCCCGGCCGAGCTCGCGCGGGCGACGATCGACGCGGGCCATCGCGACGGTCTGACGGTGCGCGTTCTCGGGAAGACCCGGATCACGGCGGAACGGATGGCGGGCCTTCTCGCCGTCAACGCGGGCAGCGCCCGACCGCCGGCGTTCGTGATCGCCGAGTATCGGCCCGCGAGGCCTCGCGGCACCGCCGTCCTCGTCGGAAAGGGCATCACTTTCGATTCCGGAGGGATCTCGATCAAGCCGGCCGCGTCGATGGGCGAGATGAAATACGACATGATGGGAGCGGCCACGGTCCTCGCGTGCGCGCGGGCGGCGAAGGCGCTCCGGTTACCGGTTTCGGTCGTCGCGCTCGCTCCATTGACTGAGAACCTGCCGAGCGGTTCGGCCACGCGCCCCGGCGACATCCTGCGGTTCGGGAACGGCAAGACGGTCGAAGTGGACAACACGGACGCGGAGGGTCGACTCGTGCTGGCGGATGCCCTTTCCTACGCGGGCAAGTTCCGGCCCGACGTCCTCCTCGACTTTGCGACGCTGACCGGGGCGGTTCTCGTCGCCCTCGGACACGAGTGCGCCGCCCTTTTCACGGACGACGAGACGCTCGCGACCGAGCTCCTAGCTTCGGGGGAAGCGAGTGGGGAGCGTCTCTGGCGCCTCCCGCTCTGGGACGACTATCGCGAGAACCTCCGGTCCGAGTGGGCGGACATGAAGAACACCGCCGGCCGCAATGCAGGATCGATCGCCGCCGCCGTTTTCCTGAAGGAGTTCGTCCCGAAGGACGTTGCCTGGGCGCACATAGACATCGCCGGCGTCGCGCACTTCGAAAAGGAGCACGCCGGGTATGCAGCCGGGGCGACCGGCTTCGGCGTCGCGCTGACCATCGATTTCCTGAGGAGGCATTTCGGAAAGGGTTCGGCTGAGAGACAGGTTCGTCGCGGCCGGCCGGGAAAGACTCGTCGCGGCGCGCCGCGGGGCTCGAACCCGGGCGCCGGGACGAGAGCGCACGCCTCGCCCCGACGCGGGCGAGAGGAAGAAGAGAGCTAGCGGGACTTTTTTCGCGTCCGCACCCGATCCCGCGCTTCCGATTCTCCCACGAGGAAAGAGACTGTCTCGTCCCACACGACACGAGCTCTTCGATCGTCTCGCGAAGGGCGCGGTCGTCGATCTCTTTTTCGCGCGATCGATCCGGCGAAAGACGAGATTCGATTCGGCGCGCGCTTCCGTCCGGGCGGCTCCTGCGGATCGCGCCGCGCTCGGCAGAGCGCACAGCGGTGTCTCGAGAAGCGCGACGAGAATCAACGCGGTCGCGAGTTTGACTGGCCGAAATCGCTCTGCTAGCGTCGCCGCCACATGCCCCTGCGCAGGTTTTCGATCGGTCTGGCGGGGGAGGAAGTGTATCCCCGCTTCGTGGAGGAGCTGGCGGAGAAGCTCGATGATTCCGCGCTCGACAGGAATGTCGTCGCCCGCGAAGCGTTGACCCGCCTGTATCTGGGCCGCGACGTCAACTGGGAGGAGGCGGCCGGGGATCCGTCGTCTCCGCTCGCCATCCGCGCGCTCCTCGCCTCGTTCGATCCGCGCAACGCGACTCTCGAGGCGGAGTACTACCGGGAGATCGACTTCACGAAGTGGGCCCGCGTGAAACCGCTTCTCTGGTTCTGGCAGATGTTCGACCACTCCCCCGTGGGCCGGAACGTCCGGCTCGGTACGAAGGTCCGGGCGATGCTCGCGGAGCGGGTTTTCCGTCGCTGCGGGCGGGACGTCCGTATTTTTCACGAGGTGGAGTTTTCGTTCGGGTACAACCTGTCGGTCGGCAACGGAGTGACGATCCATCGGAACGTCCTGATCGACGACCGCGGAGAGGTGGTCATCGGCGACGACGCGTCGATCTCCGACTACGCGAACATCTACTCGCACTCGCACGCCGTCGAGGACATCCACGACGTCTCGCTCGGGCGCACCGTGATCGGCGACCGGGTCCGCATTACCTACCATGCCGTCGTGCTGTCCGGGGTCGAGATCCAGGCGGACGCGTTGATCGGCTCGATGGGAGTGGTCTCGAAGCCCGTCGCCGCCGGCGTGATCGCGGCCGGAATTCCGGCCAAACCGATCGGACAAAAGAAGACGAAGTCCTAAGTTCGAAGTCCCGGGTCCCGCTCCTCAAGCGGCAAGGGGGACCTGGGACTATTCTTCCCCCGTGCTGCGCCGTCTGACGATCCGGAACCTCGCGATCGTGGAGGATCTCGACCTCGAGCTCGGGCCCGGTCTGACCGTCGTGACCGGCGAGACGGGAGCCGGGAAATCCATCCTGGTGGATGCCCTGGCTCTTCTCGCGGGCGCCCGGGGCTCCGCCGATCTGGTTCGCCGTGGCGCCGAGCGGCTCGTGGTGGCGGGGGAGTTCGAGTGCGATCGCCCGGTGCGGGAAATCCTCGAGGATGCGGGCCTGCCGTCCTTAGAAACGCTCCTCGTTCGCCGCGAGCTCTCGCCCGACGGCCGCGGCCGCGCCTTCGTCGAGGACGAACCGGCTGCGATTCGCACCCTCGCCCGGCTGGGCGACCGTCTCGTCTCGATCCAGGGACAGAACTCGGAAAGAGAGCTGGTCGACGCCGACGCGCCGCTCGATCTCCTCGATGCGTTCGCGGCAGCGTCCGCGGAGCGGGAGGAGGTCGCAGACGCGGCTCGGTCCTGGTCGGCGGCCCGCGAAGCGCTGGAGAAGCTGGAGGCCTCGAGACGAGACCGTTCCGCACGGCTCGAAACGATCGATTTTCAGATCCGCGACATCGAGGCGGCGGCTCCCGACGAGAAGGAGGCGGAAGAGCTGTCGTTCGAGCGGGAACGGCTTCTTCACGCCGACCGGATCCGGCTCGCGGGCGAGACCGCTCTCGCCGCGCTCTCGGAGGGGGAGGCGTCCGCCGCCGACCGGCTCGGAGAGGCCGCGCGAGCGTTCGCCGACCTCGCGGCGATCGATCCGCGCGAAGAGAGCCGCGTCGAGGAGATCGAGGAAATCAAGCGCCGGGTTTCGGATCTCGCGGCGGCGGCGCGGGACGCCGCCGCCGGAATCGAGTCGGATCCGGACCGGCTGACCGCGGTCGAATCGCGACTGGAGAAGCTTTCCCGCGTCCGGCGCAAGTACGGACCGACGCTCGTCGACGTGCGCGCTCTGCTCGAGAAGCTCACCGCCGAACGGAGCGATCTCGCGAACATCGAAGATGCCCTCGATCGGCGCCAGCGCGAGGAGGGCGGGGCGCGGGACGCCTACGGCAAGGCAGCTCTTGCGCTGTCCGCGAAGAGGCGGGCCGCGGCTCCCCGGTTTTCCGCGGCGGTCGAGAAGGAGCTCGGTGGCCTCGCGCTCGAGAAGGCGCGTTTCCGTGTCGAGGTCACGGCCTTCGACGGCGACGCTCCCCGCCGGTCGGGCCAGGAGCGTGCGTCGCTCCTCTTTCAGCCGAACCCGGGAGAGCCGGAGAGGCCGCTCGACCGAATCGCTTCGGGCGGAGAGCTGTCGCGCCTCCAGCTCGCCGTGCAGTCGGTCGCGGCGGCGCGCGGCGGCCGGCGGCGGACCCTCGTCTTCGACGAGGTGGACGCCGGGATCGGGGGTCGGACGGCGGAGTCCGTGGGGAAGAAGCTCCGCGCGCTGGCGCAGCGCGGGCAGGTCCTCTGCGTAACCCACGTGCCGCAAATCGCGGCGCTGGCCGACCGTCACTTCCGCGCCGAAAAGAAGGAGCTCAAGGGGCGCACGATCGCGGCCGTGCGCCTCCTCGAAGGCCGGGAACGGGTGGACGAGATCGCCCGGATGCTCGCCGGAGAAAAGGTCCCGGAGACCGCGCTGCGGCACGCCCGGGAGCTGCTCGCGCAGGCAGGGAACGCGTGAGGCGGGACGACCGGCACTCGCGCTCCGTCCTTTTCTCCGGGATCGGGGAGGCGGGCCAGGAGAAGATCGCGCGATTTTCCATCGCGATCGTCGGGGTCGGCGCCGTGGGCGCCGCCGCGGCGGAGATGGCGGCCCGCGCCGGCGTCGAACGGCTGACGCTCGTGGACCGCGACGTCGTCGAGGAGTCGAACCTCGCGCGACAGTTCCTCTTCGATGCGGAGGACGCGGCGCGCGTCGTTTCAAAGGCGGCCGCGGGGGCGCAACGGCTTCGCCGGATCGCGCCGGAAGTCGACGTCCGCGCCGTCGTTGTCGATCTCGATTTCGAAAATGCCCGGGAGATTCTCCGGTCTCACGGCGTCGTCGTCGACGGCTCGGACAACTTCGAGACGCGGCTCCTCGTCTCGGACGCCGCGAGCGCCCTCGGCATTCCATCAATCTACGCGGCATGCGTCGGCGATGAAGGGCTCGTGACCGTGTCGGTGCCCGGCTTGACGCCCTGCCTGCGCTGCTACCTCGAGGCTCTTCCGCCGGCGGGATCGAGCCCGACCTGCGACACCGTGGGTATTGTCCCGACTCTCCCGCCGCTCGTGGCTTCCGTCGCGGTCACGGAAGCGCTGCGCCTCGCGGTCGACAGCGAGCCGTCCCGGGGGATCCTCTCGCTCTCGATCTGGGACGGCGGCTTTCGATCGCACCGCTCGTTCGAGGCCGTTCGCCCTTCGCCATCCTGTCCGGTCTGTTCCGGAACGCGTTTTCCGGCGCTCGAAGGAGACGGCGCCGCGGACGTCGTCAAGCTCTGCGGCCGCCGCTCGGTTCAAGTCGCGCCGGCCGGCCGGGCACGGCCCGATTTCGACGCCCTGGAAGAACGCCTGGCTCGCGTCGGAGAGGTGCGGCGCTCGCCGCAGCTCCTGAACGCCGACCTGGATGGAGTCTCCCTGACTATATTCTCCGACGGGCGTTGCGTCGTGCGCGGCACCGGGGACACCGTCCGGGCCGTCGCCCTCTACGACCGCTACGTCGGGCGGTGAAATGCGGCGCGTCCGCCTTCCCGACCTGCTCGCGTCGGCGGAAGAGCTCACGCGTCTCTCGGTCGTCCTCGCTCGTGGAGGGGTCGCGGCAGTTCCGACCGAGACGTTTTACGGTCTCGCCGCGGATCCGACGAACGAGACCGGCGTCTCCCGCGTCTTCGCGATCAAAGGACGGGACGACGGCAAGCCGCTTCTCGTGCTGTTCTCGGATCCCGCGCAACTCGACGCCCTCGGTGTCGCGGCGGAGCGGCCGCAGCTCGATCGTTTCCTCGCGATCTGGCCGGCGGCGCTGACTGTCGTCCTGCCGCTCCGCTCGCCGATCGCCGCGTCGCGAGGCGGCGTCACCCTCGCCCTGCGCATGCCGGCCGCTCCCCGGCTGCGGGAGCTCCTTTCGGCCGTCGGTCCTCTCACGGGCACGAGCGCCAACCGCTCGGGCGATCTTCCCCTCGGCGATCCGGACGCGGTCGAGCGGGCGTTCGGCTCCGATCTCGATCTCGTGGTCGACGGTGGTCCGACGGCGGGAGGAGAGCCGTCGACCCTGATCGACGCGACGCGGGAGCCGTTCCGGGTGCTGCGTCGCGGGGCGTTTCGATGGCCCGAAACGGAAGAGTGATCGCGGCAGCGGCGTGCTAGATTGCCCGTTTTCATGGGCACCGTTCGAGAATATGCCGGAAAGGCGCCGCTTCTCGGCGAGCGCGTGTATCTCGCGGAGACCGCCGCGGTCATCGGCGACGTCGTGCTCGGGGACGACGTGTCGGTCTGGTACAACTCGGTCGTCCGCGGCGACTGCCACTTCATCCGAGTCGGCGCGCGGTCGAACATCCAGGACAACTGCGCGGTCCACGTGACGCAGAAGAAGTACCCGACGATTCTCGAGGAGGAGGTCACGCTCGGCCACGGCGCGATCGTCCATGGCGCAGTCGTCCGGCGCGGGGCGCTCATCGGCATCCGGGCGACGGTGCTCGACGGAGCGGAAGTCGGCGAGTCCGCGTTCGTCGGCGCGGGCGCGCTCGTTACGCCCCGAACGGTCGTCCCCCCGCGCACGCTCTGGCTCGGAGCACCCGCGCGGCAGGTCCGGGAGCTGTCCGGAGCCGAGGTCGACGACCTGAAGCACTTTCACTCCAACTACCTCCGGTACAAGGAGGAGTACTTCCGGCTCGACGGGCGCTGGGCGATCGCCCCGTGACTCCGCGCTACCGGTCGGTCAAAGGGACGCGCGATCTGCTTCCGCCGGAGAGCGAGCGTTGGAACGAGGCCGAGCGAATCGCCCGGGAGATCTTCCGTTCCCGGGGTTACGGCGAAATCCGTACGCCGGTGCTCGAAGATACCGCGCTCTTCGCGCGGTCGGTCGGCGAGACGACCGACATCGTCCACAAGGAGATGTACACGTTTCCCGATCGGAAGGGACGGTCCCTGTCGATGCGGCCGGAGAATACGGCCGGCGTCGTCCGCGCCGTGATCGAGAACGGGCTTGCCGCCGGGCCGATGCCACTGCGCCTGTACTACATCGGGCCCCAGTTCCGATACGAGCGGCCGCAGGCGGGGCGCTTTCGCGAGTTCTCGCAGATCGGCGTCGAGCTCCTCGGGGTTCCCGGTCCGGCGGCGGAGGCGGAGGTCCTCGAAATGCTCTTCGACTTCCTTCGCGCGCTCGGCTTCCGCGAGCTGTCGGTGACTTTGAACTCGGTCGGCACTGCCGCGACCCGCGTTTCGTTCGGCGAGATGCTCAAGGCGCATGTCCTTCCGCGGTCCGGCGCTTTCGGCGAAGACGACCGCCGCAAGCTGACGGAGAACCCGCTGCGGCTCTTCGATTCGAAGGACCCGGGCGTCCGCACCGCGCTCGAGGGCGCTCCGCGCACGGTGGACTTTCTGGATGAAGACTCCCGTCGGCACCATGCCGAAGTCCGTCGGCTTCTGACCGACGCCGGAATTCCCTTCCGGGACGAGCCCTCGCTCGTCCGCGGGCTCGACTACTACACGCGAACCGTGTTCGAGGTCGTCTCGGAAGATCTCGGAGCGCAAGACGCGATCCTGGGCGGCGGACGGTACGACGCGCTCGTCGAATCGCTCGGCGGTCCTTCCGTTCCGGCCATCGGTTTCGCGATCGGAGAGGACCGGCTCCTGCAGGTCGCGCCTTTGACGGTGACCCGCCGCGCCTGCGTCGTCGTCGTGCCCCAACGTTCCGACGACCTCGCCGAGGCGGCCCGGATTGCGCGCGAGATCCGCGCGGCCCTGCCCGGCGGGTGCGTGGAAGTCGACCTCGCGGCGCGCGGGATCAAGAAGGGCCTGGCGCGTGCGGGCGCTCTCCTCGAAGAAGCTGACGCCCGAGGGTTCGACCGGGAAGGCCTGCTCGCCGTGCTGATCGGGGAACGCGAGCGGGCGGACGGCTCGGTCACCGTCAAGAGGCTGGCCACGGGGGAACAGGAAACCTTCCCGCGCTCGGAGCTCGCCGAGAGACTCGGCGCCGCGAGGGAACGGTGAGCCTCGCGAGGCAGCCAGCGGGACTTCTCTCGGCGGTGGACGCTGGACGCCGCGTCCTTCTGCGCGGCTGGGTGGGGCGGCGCCGCGATCTGGGCGAGCTCATCTTCCTGACCGTCCGGGACCGGAGCGGCATCGTGCAGGTCCTCTTCGAGAAGACGCGCTCGGGAGAAGAGGCACTCGAGCGGGCCGGCGAAGCCCGGGCGGAAGACGTCGTTGAGATCGAAGGCGAGGTCGTGCGGCGGGCAAGCGAGCAGGTCAACTCCGAGATCGCGACCGGCGAGATCGAGATCGCCGCCACGCGCCTGGACTTCCTGGCGCGGGCGGACACGCCCCCGTTTCTGCCGGAAGACCGGACGAACGCGACCGAGGAGCTGCGGCTCCAGCACCGTTACATCGATCTGCGCCGCCCGGCGATGCTGAAGAACTTCGTTCTGCGCGACGAGATCGCGTTCCAGGTGCGCCGGACGCTGCACGAGCGGGGATTCCTCGAGGTCGAGACCCCGATGCTGACGAAGTCCACGCCGGAAGGGGCGCGCGACTACCTCGTCCCGTCCCGCGTGCACCCCGGAAAGTTCTACGCGCTCCCGCAGTCGCCGCAGCTCTTCAAGCAGATTCTCATGGTCTCCGGCTTCGAACGCTACTTCCAGATCGCCCGCTGCTTCCGGGACGAAGACCTGCGCGCCGATCGGCAGCCGGAGTTCACGCAGATCGACATCGAGATGTCTTTTGCAAGCGAGGGCGACGTTTTCGGAGTCGTCGAGGCCGTGCTCGCGGCGGCGTTCGGCGCGGCGGGAATCGAGGCGCCGACACCCTTTCCTCGCCTTACCTATCCCGAGGCGATGCTCAGGTATGGAACCGACCGGCCTGACCTCCGGTTCGATTTGCCGATCACCGACCTTTCCGAAGCCGTACACGGCAGCGGCTTCGCTCCGTTCGAGCACGCCAGGCTCATAGATGGATATGTCAGAGGCCTCCGGGTCCCGGGCGGAGCCGGCTTCTCTCGAAAGACGCTGGATGTGCTATCGGACGCGGCGAAGTCGCACGGAGCCAGGGGCCTCGTATGGATCAAAAGAGCCGGTGGCGAGGTCACGTCTCCGGCGAAGAAGAACCTTTCGGATCGAATACTGGACTCGCTCATCTCGGCCGGGGAAGTTTCCGAGGGTGACCTCTTCCTGATCGTTGCCGATGCCGCGGATGCTGTTCTGGCGTCCCTCGCTGGTCTTCGCGTTTCGGCCGCGCGCGAACTTGGTTTGATCGATCCATCCCGTCACGCGTTCTGCTGGATCACGGATTTCCCGCTGTTTGGACGGGATCACCACACCCAGAGGTGGTTCCCGATGAACCATCCGTTCACATCGCCCCGCGAGGAAGATCTTTCACGTCTCGAGAAGGAGCCCGGCACAGTGCGCGCCCGGGCGTACGACGTCGTGATGGACGGCGAAGAGCTCGGCAGCGGCTCGATCCGCATCCACCGAGCCGACGTGCAGGAGCGGGTGTTCCGCGCACTCGGCATCTCGGAGGCGGAAGGGCGCGAGCGCTTCGGATTCCTCCTCGACGCGTTGCGCTATGGCGCGCCGCCGCACGGCGGTATCGCGCTCGGCCTCGACCGGATCTGCATGATCGCCGCGGGCGCGGGCTCGCTGCGCGACGTCATCGCGTTTCCGAAGACGACTTCCGGGACGTGCCTCATGACCGGGTCGCCGTCGTCGGTCCAGCCGGCACAGCTGGAGGAGCTCGCGATCGAACCGGTTCGCCGCCCCGAATCGTGACCGTCGGGCGGATCGCGGTTCGGATCGGCGGGACCGACAGCGTCCTCTGGCTGGGGCGCGGGCTTCTGGAAGACGCTCTCGGCCGGCTCGTTTCTCCGTCCGGCCGGTTCCTCCTCGTGTCCTCGCGGGCCGCCCGTTCCTCCGCGGACCGGCTGCGTCCGGCGCTCGCCCAGGCGCTGATTCTCGACCTCGAAATCGAGGATTCGGAAGAGGCGAAGACGCTCGACTCGGTGCGGGAGATCGCGGACCGCGCTCTCCACGCCGGCGTTCGTCGCGACGACGCATTCGTTGCCGTCGGCGGCGGGGTCGTCACGGACGTCGTCGGGTTCGCCGCGGCCATCGTCCTGCGCGGGGTGACCTGGAACGCCGTCCCGACGACGGTCGCAGGAATGGCCGACGCGTCGATCGGCGGAAAGACCGGTGTCGACCATCTCCTCGGGAAGAACCTGCTCGGCGCCTTCCACCCGCCCCGCGCGATCGTCATCGATCCGTCCGCCACCGCGACCCTCCCGGACCGTGACTACAGGAGCGGGCTCGTCGAGGCATTCAAGGGTGTCTGGATCCGGGATGCGGAGAGTTCCGCGCGCGCCGAGGCTCTCCTGCCCGCGATTCTGACGCGCGACGAAGAGGCTCTCCTCGAGCTCGTCGCCGCGGCCGCCCGGATCAAGTTGGATATCGTCTCTTCGGATCCGAAGGACCACGGAGAGCGACGGTTGCTCAACTTCGGCCACACGCTGGGACACGCGTTCGAGGCGGCGGGAAACTACCGGGAGCTCCGCCACGGGGAAGCCGTCGCATGGGGAATCACCGCCGCCTTGACGATCTCGCGCGATCGGGCCGGGCTCTCCGAAGGAGACGCCGCACGGGTGCGCGAAGTTCTCGCCCGTCTCGGCCCGTTTCCGGAGCCGGTCCGCTCGGCCGAGATCCTGCGGCCACTTCTCTCCCGCGACAAAAAGGCGACGGCGCACGGGGCGGCCGGTGTCCTTCTCGAGAGGATCGGGCGAGCCCGTGTGGACGAGCAGGTTCCCGAAGCGGAGTGGCTGTCAGCGGCGGCGACGGCGAGCTTGCCGTTTAATACACGCGGAAGCTCACTTTAGCGGTCAGGCGCGCCTTGTCCTGTCATTCTGAGGTGCGCAGCGCCGAAGAATCCCGCGCGTTAACGCAACGGATCCTTCGCGGAGCCTGTCCTGAGCGAAAGCTCAGGATGACAGCGAAAGCCGCCTTCAGGCCCTCCAGACCCCGCCGTCCCGACGCCGGTTCCGGAGCGCCGGTCGAATCCGACCTAAGTCGGAGTCCCGCGGCTATAATGAGCGTCAGCCTTGAAACCGAAGCCCGGCAGGCGGCGGCTCCGCCTCTTCGTTCTCCTCTCGGGCGCGCTCATCCTCGCGTCGCTCGTCCCGCTCCTCGTGTCGGACGCGGCGCTCATCCGGCGCAACCGGCGGGCGCTCGAAGTCCTCGAAGAGAAATACTTGACGCGCTCGTCCTCTGCGCTCGCCGATCGAATCGCGGCGTATCACGCGTCCGCGCGCGAGGAGTTGAAGAACGCCGCCAACTCGGTCCGGCTTTCGCGGGAGCTCACCGGCGAAAACCCCTTCACCTCGAAGAACGGTCCGGAGATCCTGCGGGCAGCGCTGAAAGGCGAGACTCCGCTTCTCGCGCTCCGCGGGGTGAACCGCAATGGAATCGGAAGCTTCGCGGGTCCGGCCGCTCTTCCCCAGGTCGTCGAGTTCGAGTTCCGCCGCGCTTTCGAGTCCGCCCGCGACGGCGCGTCCTACTCGGGCGATCCTTTCGATGCGCCTTCGATCGGTCCCGTCTCGGTTCTCGCGGCGCCGGTCTCCGACGAGGATGGATTGATCGGCGTCGTCGAGGCGCTCGTGTCCTGGCAGCCGATCCGGCGCGAGTTCAACGACGAAGCGCGGCGCGACGTTCGCGCAACCCTCGTCGATCGGCGGGGCCGAATCCTCTTCCCGCTCGCCCGGAGCGGATCCGGACGGTCGTCGTCGTCGCTCGTCGCGGATTTCGAGCGTTTTCCGGGGCGGGTGACGCGGTCGGAAGCTCAGCCCGGCAGGAGCGTGCTCGCCTCGATCGCGCCGGTCAACCGGCCGGAGTGGGGAGTTCTTCTGGAGCGCGACCTGGATGCGGCCTTCGCCTCGGTTGACGGAATGATCAAAGACACGTTGATCTGGAGCGCGGCGGCGCTCGCGGGAGCGCTTCTGCTCGGTGTTTTCTCCGCCCGGCGGCTTTCCCGGCCCATCGCTCAGCTCGCCCTGTCCACGCGCGCCGTCAGCGAAGGCCAGTACGGCGCCAACGTCGAGGTCGCGGGTACCGCGGAGCTCGCCGACCTCTCCGAGAACTTCAACCGGATGAGCGAGTCCATTCGGGACGCCATCGAGAACCTGAAACGCGCGGCGCGCGAGAACCACGAGCTCTTCATCAATTCGATTCGCGCCCTCGCGGCGGCAATCGACGCGAAGGACCCCTACACTCGGGGCCACTCCGAACGGGTCGCGCGTTACTCCTCGCTCGTCGCTCGGGAAATGGGACTCTCCTCCGAGGACGTTCGGCGCGTCCGGCTCTCCGCGCTCCTTCACGACGTCGGTAAGATCGGAATCGACGATCGCATCCTGCGCAAGCCGACGGCTCTCACCGAGGAAGAGTTCGAGATCATGAAGAGCCATCCGGTCAAGGGCGCCGCGATCATGGAAGCGATCCCGCAGCTACGCGACGTCATCCCCGGGATGAAGCATCACCACGAGCGATGGGAGGGGGGCGGATATCCCGAGGGATTGCGCGGCGAGGAGATTCCTCTTCAGGCGCGCATCGTTTCCGTCGCCGACACGTTCGACGCGATGACGACGACGCGTCCGTACCAGAGGGCGATGGACATCCGGTTCGTGTTCCAGCGGTTGCGGGACCTCGCCGGCAATCGGTTCGATCCGGGGGTCGTCGAGGCGCTCATCCAGTCTTACGAGAAAGGGGAGCTGGTGCCGATTGCGAGGGAAGAGGCCCCGGCGGAGCCTCCCGTCCCGCTGCGGCGCGTGGAAGCAGGTTGACGAGAATCCCGCGCGAGTCCCTCTCCGTCGCAGCGGCGCTTTTCGCCGTCCTCGCAGCCGGGTGCTCGTCGCAGGCCAAGAAGACAGGCTCCGCCGAGGTGCTTCTCAACGAACGGATGGCTGCCGTGCTGCTGCGCGAGGGAAGGCCCATCGAGGCCGAGCGCGCGTACCGCGAGGCGTTGCTGAACGATTCGAAGAACCCGGAAGTGCACGACGGGCTCGGCGTGTCGCTTTTGATGCAGGGGCGTTTCAAAGACGCGTTTTCCTCGTTCGATCGCGCTGTCGATATCGACTCCGGAAAGGCGCTCTACCGGATCCATCGGGGGATGGCCGGCTTGGAGCTCGGCCGCCTGAAGGAAGCGGAAGCCGATTTCCGGGCATCGGAGAGCTCGCCTTCGGCGGAGGACCGCCTGGATGCGGCGATCAACCTCGGCAGGCTGAAGCAGCGCCAGAAGGATTTCCCCGCCGCCGAAGCGGCATTCTCGGAGGCGCTCTCGCGCGATCCGAAGTCTTCGTCCGCGCTGATCGGCCGCGGCATGGCGCGCGAATCCCGGGGCGCGCTCGAGTTGGCCGCGGAGGACTACTTGGAAGTGATCCGCGGGGAGCCGCGCAACGCGGAGGCCCACCTGCGGCTCGGGCTCGTGCTCGTCACGTTGAAGAAGACCGCGCTCGGTCGCCGTTACCTCGAGCGAACGATCGAGCTCGATCCGACCGGGGAGCTGGGCGCGAAGGCGCGCCTGCTGCTGGAGTCGTCGGACTCTGTCGCGCCGCGCCGCGACAGCCCCTCCGGCGGATCACCGCTCTAGCCGCGCCGCGGCGAGGAGAGACCCGGCAGACATTTGGCGGCAGGCCTTTCTCGAGCGGGCAATAATTCCGGACTCCATGGCTGATCGCCGCAGCTTCTTCTCCAAAGTCCGCCGTGGGCTCTTCATGACCCACACGGAGATCCTGGAGAAGCTGGGCGACGCGGTCAAAAAAGGGTTCGGCTTCGATGAAACGGTTCTCGAAGCGCTCGAAGAAGTCCTCCTGGAAGCGGACGTCGGCGCCGAAACGGCCGCCGCGCTCACGGAAGCGGTACGGCGGCGGGGAGGCTCCTCGTCGAAGGCCGATCTCGGCGAGTTGAAGCGGGTGCTCGTCGAGGAAATCGAAGCCGTCATCGCCCGAGCGCCGAAAGTCGCAGCGGTTCCCGACGTTGCCCTCGAGGTCATCTTTCTGGTCGGAGTGAACGGATCGGGCAAGACGACGACGACGGCGAAGCTCGCGGCCCGAGAGATCGCGGCCGGTCGATCGGTTCTGCTGGCGGCGGCCGATACGTTTCGCGCCGGAGCGATCGAGCAGCTCGAGATCTGGGCTGCCCGGCTCAAGGTTCCGATCGTACGCCACCAGGAGGGGGCGGATCCCTCCGCGGTGCTCTTCGATGCTCTGGCGGCCGCGAAGGCCCGGGGGACGAAGAAGCTCTTCGTCGATACGGCGGGACGTCTCCACACCAAGAAGAACCTGATGGAGGAGCTCGCGAAAATGCGCCGAATCGCGGCACGGGAAGCGGCCGGGGCGCCTCACCAGGTCCTTCTCGTCCTCGACGCGACCACCGGTATGAACGGCCTCGCGCAGGCGCGGCGGTTCGTCGAAGCGGTCGGCGCGACGGGGGTCGTGCTCACGAAGCTCGACGGGAGCGCGCGCGGCGGGATTGTTCTCGCGATCTACCGTGAGCTCGGCCTCCCGGTCCTCTTCGTCAGCGTCGGCGAGGCAATCGACGACCTCGTGCCCTTCGATCCGGCCGAATACGCACGGGCGCTTCTCGAGGACGCTCCGGAGAACGAGGCCCGGAGCGGCGTGTCGGTTTGAACAGCCGCGAAGAGGACGTCCTTCTTTCCCGAGCGATCGACCTCGCGGAGCGCGGGCGCTATACCGTCGCGCCCAACCCGATGGTGGGAGCGGTCGTGGCGCGCGGCCGCCGCGTCCTGGCCGAGGCGTGGCATCGGCGCGCCGGCGGTCCGCACGCGGAAGCGGCGGCCTTAGAGAGCGCCGGCTCGCGTGCACGGGGTGCCGACCTCCACGTGTCGCTCGAGCCCTGCGTGCACTTCGGACGGACGCCTCCGTGCGTCCCTTCGATCGTCGCGGCGGGTGTCGCGCGCGTCTTCGTCGCGGCGCGAGATCCCAACCCCGCCGTGTCCGGCCGCGGTATCCGTGCGCTCTCCCGCGCCGGGATCGCGGTCGTCCTCGCCGGCTCGCCTCTGCGCAGCCGGGCGGAGCGCCAGAACGAGAAATTCCGGACGTGGATCGGTGAGCGGCGTCCTTTCATCCTCGCAAAGTGGGCTGCGACGCTCGACGGCAAGACGGCAGCCTCTTCCGGTCACAGCCGGTGGATCACGGGAGAGAAGGCGAGGCGTCGCGCGCTCCTCCTGCGCGAGGAGTTCGACTCCGTGCTCGTCGGATCCGGCACCGTCCTCGCCGACGATCCGCTCCTGACACGGCGCTTGGGAAAGGCGGGCCGACGCCCCCACCGACGCATCGTGCTCGACGGAAGGCTGCGCGCTCCCGCGTCCGCCCGGGTCTTCCGGGACGCGGAAGGAGCGCTCGTCGTGACGGCGCGGGCCGAGAAGGACGCGCGCGTCCGGCGGCTCACCGCGCGGGGCGTCGACGTCTGGAGCCTGCCGGGAGAGCACGGCCGGATCGACCTGACCCAAATGCTCGCCCGGCTCGCCCGGGAGGAAGTCACGAGTCTCTTAGTCGAGGGTGGCGCCGAGACGCTGTGGGCGTTCTTCGACGCGAAGCTGGTGGACCGCGTCGCGGTCTTCTTCGCGCCGCGCGTGCTCGGAGGAAGGAAAGCGCCGGGAGGAGTCGGTGGCGAAGGATTCGCGCTCGAGCGATCCACGCGGCTCGTCGACGTGGAACACGAGCGACTGGGAGAGGACTGGCTGGTCACGGGACGGGTCTACAACGGTTCAAAATAGCCCGGTTGCGCCCCGATACACTCTGTCGCGATGTTCACCGGGATCGTCACCGGAGTCGGGCGCGTCCTTTCCGTCGAGCGACGCCGGGGACGGTCGACCCGCCTCGTCGTCCTTCCTCCTCCGAAATACGGCCTGTTCCGGCGCGGAGAGAGCATCGCGGTCTCGGGAGTCTGCGTGACGGCGGTGGCCACGGGACGCCGCCTCTCCGCCGATCTCTCGGCCGAAACTCTCCGTGTGACGACACTCGCGGAGCTCAAGTCCGGCGACTTCGTGAACCTCGAGCGGGCGCTCGAATGGCGCGGCCGGGTCTCGGGTCATTTCGTGCTCGGTCACGTCGACGCGGTCGCGAAGATTCTCGCGGTCGAGGACGAGCCGGGGTCGTGGATCTACCGGTTCTCGATTCCCCGCGGGCTCGGGCGACACGTCGTCTCGAAGGGATCGGTCGCCCTGGACGGAGTGAGCTTGACCGTGGCCCGACGCCGCGCGCGGGACTTCGACGTCGCGGTCATTCCCGAGACGCGCCGCCGCACGGCGTTCGCGTCGAACGTGCCGGGCGACCGCGTCAACTTCGAGGTCGATCTCCTCTCGAGGTATGCCGCCGGGAGGCTCCGGTCATGATCGAGTACGAGGAAGCGGAATCCGCCTTCGTGCGGCCCCGGGAATCCGAAGTCGCCGGCCGGCGGATCGCCGCGCATGCGGTGCCGTATTCGGGCGAGGCCGGAGGAGGGCACTACCGGTTTGACCCGCTGGAGCACCGTCTCGTCGGGCGTCGCACCTCGGGTCGGGTTGCCGTCGGGCCGGCCGATCCCGCCGAATGGAGGCGGGCCTTCGCTCGCTGCCCGGCCGGCCCGGTCTTGGTCGAGCCCGCAGCGCCGGTCGAAGAGATCCGCGGGGCGCAGCTCGCCGCAGCCGAAGGCGCCGCGAGCGCGGGGCGGGCGGTGTATCTCCTCGATCCGGGCGGGCTGCCGTCTCCTACCGGCCGCGCGTTCGTCGCACTGTTCGCGTGGGCGCCCGGCGCGGGCCCACGCGAAGAGAGAGCGCTCGAATCTGCGCTCGAGGCGGGAATCCCGGCCGGCGGCCTGCTCCCGATCGTGCCCGGCTGGACCGACGAGCCGGAGTTTCTCGACCGCTACCTGGCGCGCCTCTCGGCTGCCGGCGCCCGGTTTGCCGCGCCCGTTCCCGTCTCGGAGGACGGCGACGCGCGGCGCGTCCTCGTCGAGGCACGTTACCGATTCGACCCCGGCGCGACCGACCGCTTCTTCGAGAGGGTCCATCATTCGGACTGGCCCGCCTCTTTGCGAGAAGGTCTCCGCCGCTTTCGAGCGGAAGCCGCGCGGTGGGGTCTCGCCACGCTCCCGCCGCGGCCGCTCGGAGCGGGAGAGCCGCCGAACAACTCGGCCGCCGCCGCGCGCCTCGAGGAACGGGCGCAGGAAGTCGGCGAGGACGAGCACCGCGCCGCGCTTCTTCACGCCGCGGCGCGCTGGATCGACGAGTCGGGACGAGACCTCGCACCGGTCGTGCGCGAAGGCAACTTCGCCAAGGTTTTCCCCTTCGGCGCGCTGGCGGCCGAGGCGGAGGCGGCGTTCCGCGCGGTTCGAACGACGTGACGGCCGCCGCCGGACTCTACGTGCATCTTCCTTACTGCCGGTCGCGCTGCGGCTACTGCGCCTTCGTCGTCTCGACGGACGACTCGAGCCGCAGCGAGTATCTGGGCGCGCTCGCCCGCGAGGCGACGCTCCTCGAGTCGGAGGCGTGCGGCTCCCGCTTCGACTCTCTCTATCTGGGAGGCGGCACTCCCTCGCTCGTTCCGCCCGACGAGCTCGTCCGGCTGGTGGAAGAGCTGCGGGGACGCTTCGTCTTCGAAGATGGCTCCGAGGTGACGCTGGAGGCGAATCCCGAAGACGTCACGATCGAGCTCCGGGACGCCTGGATCCGCGCCGGCATCCGGCGCGTCTCCGTCGGCGTGCAGTCGCTCGAGGACGCGGAGCTCTCTGCGGTCGGGCGTCGCCACGACGCCGCCGGCGCGCTCCGCTCGCTCGACCGGCTCGCCGGAGCCGGCCTCTCCCTCTCCGCGGACCTGATCCTGGGCCTGCCGGGACAGAGCGCCGGAACGTTTCGCGGAAGCGTCGAAAGGATCTGCGCGACCGGCGTGGACCACGTGTCGATCTACCTGCTCGAGACCGAAAAGTCGCGCGCGATCGAAGACGATCGGCGGGCGCACCCGGACCGATATCTCTCCGACGATGAGCAGGCGGACGCGTGGCTGGAAGCCGGGGAGACCCTCGCTTCGCGCGGCTTCGCGCACTACGAGATCTCGAACTGGGCGCGGCCCGGCCGGGAGGCGCGGCACAACGTCAAGTACTGGACCCGCGCGCCGACCCTCGGCCTGGGCGTCTCCGCGCACGAGCTCTGGAACGAACGGAGACGCGCGAACGCGTCGGGGCTGCCGGCTTACCTCGCCTCGGTCCGAGAAGGGCGCCGCCCCCTCGCCCTCGACCGGCCTGTCAGCGAGGGGGAGGCTGCGCGCGAGCGGATCATTCTGGGGCTGCGCCTGTCGCAGGGGGTCCCGACGGCGGACGTCCAAAGCTGGATCGATGAGGAGGGCGATCCCCTCCTCCCCGGCGACTACGAGGACTGGCGCGACGAAGGCCTTCTCGCGGAGAAGGACGGGCGTCTGCGGTTCACGGAGCGCGGATTCCTGCTCTCCAACGAAGTGCTCTGCCGCTTTGTCTCGTCTTAGATGAAGAGCGGCGCGAGGACGAGCGTGATCGTCGCGAGGAGCTTGATGAGAACGTGCAGAGACGGTCCGGCTGTGTCTTTGAACGGGTCACCGACGGTGTCGCCCACGACCGCCGCCTTGTGCGTCGGCGATCCTTTGCCGCCGAGCGCGCCGGTTTCGATGTACTTCTTCGCGTTGTCCCAGGCGCCACCGGCGTTGTTCAACATCGTGGCGACGACGATGCCCGCGATCGTTCCGACCATGAGAAGCGCCGCGACGGATTCCGCGCCGACCCGGAAGAGTCGGAAGAAGAGCCCGACGGCGATCGGCGTTCCCACGGCGACGAGGCCCGGCGCGATCATCGCCTTCAGCGCGCCGCGGGTGACGATGTCGACCGTCCGCCCGTAGTCCGGCTTCTCGGTACCCTGCATGATCCCGGGGTGCGCGCGGAACTGGTCCCGAACGTCCTGGATGACGACGCCGGCGGCTTTCCCCACGGCGCGGATCGCCAGACCCGAAAAGAAGAAGACGAGCATCGCGCCGAGGAGGCCTCCGATGAAGACCTCGGGCTTGGCGATGTTGACGGACGTGAGCGGCGAGCCGTAGTTCTTGAGCTCGTCTAAGTACGCCGAGAAAAGGAGGAACGCGGCGAGCGCAGCCGATCCGATCGCGTAACCCTTCGTCAGCGCTTTCGTGGTATTCCCGACGGCGTCCAGCCGGTCGGTCTTCCGGCGGATCTCCTCCGGCTGGCGCGACATCTCGACGATCCCGCCCGCGTTGTCGGTGATCGGGCCGAACGTGTCCATCGCAAGGATGTAGGCGGCGGTGCCGAGCATTCCCATGGTCGCGACGGCGGTTCCGAAGAGCCCTCCGCCAGGCAGAGCGGAGGCGCCGATCTTGAACGACGCAAGAATCGCCAGCGAGATCGTCAGAACGGGGAGCAGCGTGCACTCGAAGCCGACCGCGACGCCCGCGATCACGTTCGTCGCGGGTCCCGTCTGCGAGGCTTGAGCGATCTCGCGGACCGGCCGGAAGCGATATTCCGTGTAGTACTGCGTGATGTAGACGAACGCGACGGAGGTCAGCACCCCGATGATTCCGCAGAGAAAGAACTTCCACCAGGCGTCGGGAGCGGAGGGGTTGAAGAGAAGCCAGCGGGTCGCGACGAAGAAGCCGGCGATCGCGAGCGTGGCCGCGACGTAATAGCCGCGGTTCAAGGCCTGCATCGGGTCGCGGTCCTCGCGTGTGTGGACGAAGAAGATCCCCACGATCGACGCGAGCAGCCCGAATGCTCGCGCCACGAGCGGGAACAGCATCACGCCGACGATTCCCGCCGCGAAGCTCATTCCGGCGCGTTCCGATGCCGCGGCGAGAGTCGCGCCGAGGATCATCGCGCCGATGTTCTCAGCGGCCGTGGACTCGAACAGGTCGGCTCCGCGGCCGGCGCAGTCTCCGACGTTGTCTCCCACGAGGTCCGCGATCACCGCGGGGTTGCGCGGGTCATCCTCGGGGATCCCCGCTTCGACCTTTCCGACCAGGTCGGCGCCCACGTCGGCGGCCTTCGTATAGATGCCGCCGCCCAGCTGGGCGAACAGGGCGACGAAGGAGGCTCCGAAGCCGTACCCGACGATCAGGAGAGGAATCTGGGGCGGGGGAACCGCCGTGAAGCGGCTGACGAGCCAATAGAGTCCCCCGACGCCGAAGAGCGACATCGCGACGACGAACAGGCCGGAGACGGCGCCCCCGCGCAGAGCGATCCGCAGCGCGTCGTTCAACGAGGTCCGGGCCGCAGAGGCAGTCCGGATGTTGGACCGGATCGAGATCCACATCCCGATGTAACCGGCAATGACGGAACAGGCTGCGCCCAGGAGAAACGAAAAGGTCGTCCAGAAGGCCAGCCGCAAGGCGGTCGGCACCGGATCGAAGTCGTGGTGCGAGCGTACGAAACCGTACAGCACGAAGATCAGCCCGGCGAGCATCGCGGCGAGCAAGAGAATCGTGGTGTTCTGCCGGCGCAGAAACGCCTCCGCCCCTTCCTTGATCGCGTTCGAGATCTCCCGCATCGCGGGGGTGCCGGTGTCCCGCTTCAGAACCCACGAAATCAGGTAGCCGGCGACGAAGAGCGAGCCGACCGAGAAGACGAAGATGAGGGGCAAGGCGAGATCGTGCGACATTCCAACTCCTCTTTTTCGACGTCGGGACCCCGGAGGCCCTCGCGGCAGCGAGCGTCGCCCCCGTCCGGGGCGCGCAGAATATCAGGTGTCGGGGACGATTCCCGGAGGGAGTCAGATCCCGCCGTTACCGGGCGGGCGCGGGAGCCGCCGCCGCCGCCGGGGCGGGCGGCGTCGAGGTCACGCCTTCGATGGGTACCGTCTCCAGAACGATTCCCACGTTCTTCGCGCCGGCGGTGTGGACGATGTCCATCACGTGGGCGACGTCCCCGTACGTCGCCGCGTCGTCCGCCGAGAAGAAGACCGTCTTGTCCCGGCGGTTCTTCAGGATCTCGGAAAGGCGCAGGGAGAGAGACTGCAGGTCGAGCGGCTCCTTGTTCAGGTAGATCCGGTTCTGAGCCGTCACGGACACGATCAGCTGATCGAGCGAGGGCGGCGGGGTGTCGACCGTCGCCTTGGGAGGAACCTTCACGTCATAACCCATCTGGAGAAGCGGCGTGATCACCATGAAGATGATGAGAAGCACGAGGACGACGTCCACGAGCGGCGTGATGTTGATGTCGCTCTTGTAAGCGCCTGGCGCGCCGCCGACTCCCGCCATTGCCATGAAGGATTCTCCTCGCTCGTTCGAGCCGGACTAGGTCGCGGCTTTCTTGGTCGGCCCGACCGCTTTCTTGTCGGTAATCAGGCCGACGTCCTGGAAGCCCGCCTCTTTCGTCATCTTCATGACCTCTTTGACGTCGCCGTACTTCAACCGCTGGTCCGCCTTGATGACGAGCTCGGTCGCGGGAGAGCGCTGGAACAGCTCGTCGAGCTCTTTCTGGAACTCCTCCTTCGGGAACCACTTCGAGCCGATGTAGTACTTGGGGGGAGTCTGCCACTCGACCGTGATGAGCTTCTGCTTCTCGTTCTCCGGTTTCTTTCCGGGGTTGTCGGTGGTCGGGAGCTGGATGGGGATCCCCTTCTGGAGGAGCGGGGTGACGACCATGAAGATGATCAGAAGCACCAGGCAAACGTCGACGAGCGGAGTGACGTTGATGTCACTCTGAACGGTGTGTCGGCCGCCGCCGCCCCCTCCCATGCCCATGGCGGATCCTCCTTCCCCGGAATGCTAGGAAGCGCGCACGGAGAGGTTGACGCCCGCTCCCCGCCGCTTGATGAAGTAATCGATCAGCTCGGAGGCCGAGTTGGACATCTCGACCTGGAAGCGCTCGATCTTGTTGGTGAAGATGTTGAACAGCCACACGGCCGGGATCGCGACGAAAAGGCCGAGGGCAGTCGTCACCAGCGCCTCCGCGATTCCCGTCGAGACCGCGGCGATACCGCCGGACCCGGTCATGGCCATTCCGCGGAACGCGTTGATGATTCCGATGACCGTTCCAAAGAGGCCGATGAACGGTGCCGTCGTGCCGATGGTCGCGAGACCGGAAAGGCCGCGCCGCATGTCCGCGGTCGTCATGAGAGCTTCCCGCTCGATCGCCCGCTCCGCGGCTTCGATCGGGTCGTGCCCGACGATGTTGGAGCTGCCGCTCGTGACGTCGTGCTGGAACTCGTACAGGCCCGCGGAGACGACGCGCGCCAGATGGCTCTGCTTGTACCTCTTGGAGGAGTCGATCGCCTCCTGGAGCTTGTCCTGCTTCAGGTGCAGGGTCACCAGCTTGGCGAACGCGAGCGATTGCTTCTTCGCCTTGCTGAAGAAGATCCAGCGTTCGATCGCCACCGTCAGGGAATAGACCGACATGATGATGAGGAGCACGGCGTCGCCTTTCGCCAGGGGCGTCATCGTGTGCCAGAGCTCTAGTGGATCGAAACTCATGAAAACGCTCCTTCTCTAATTCTTTCTCCGGTCGACTCCCGGCCCCAATCCTAGTGCAGGTTGAAAGTCACGGTCACCGTCAGATACACGCGGACCGCCCGCCCGTTCAGGGTCGCCGGACGGTATCTCCACTGTTGAACCGCCCGTTGCGCGGCGGCGTCCAAGAGGGGATTCATCGACTTCAAGACCTTGACCTCCTCGACGCTCCCGGACGCCGTGATGATCGCCTCGAGAATCACGACGCCTTCCATCCGCGCCTTCCGCGCGGCTTCCGGATAGCTCGGCTCGACCCGGTTGGTGAGCTGCGGGGCCTTGACGTCCCCACCGACCCGCAGAGGCTCGTCCCCGGTCCCGGGTCCCGTGCCCCCGACGACCCCTCCGATGACCCCTCCCGGCACTCCGCCGGGGACCCCGCCTTCCACGCCTCCCTCGACCCCTTCTGTGGCGGGCGCCTCCGGTTCGGCCAACGGGACCGGGACCTTCTCCGGAATGATCGTCGGCGCCGTCATTTCGGCCGGTTTGACCGGGATCTGTTTCGGCGTCTCGGGCTTCGGCGCGGCCGGCTTGGGCGCCGCGGCAGGCGGCGGCGGCGGCGGCGGCGGAGCCGCGGCATAGAAGGTGACCGGAATCGGCGGCTCCTGGACGTCCTCCACGAACCAGATGGAGGCGCCGACCACGACGCCGATCACGACTAAGTGCAGGGCGAGGGCGACGGGCAGAGAGACGAGTTTCCGTCCTTTGCCCTTCTGGCTGCCAGACTCGATCAAAACATCTTCGAACATCGGCTTCTCCCGCCCGAATGGACCCCGTTCCTAGCGGAGCGGTTCCGGCGTCGGTTTCGTCGCCAGGATCTTCTTTCGCAATTCCAATGCCTGCTGGAGGTACCGGTTGGCCGTATCGACGTACTCCTGCTTCTTGGCGGGGTCGGCCTCGATCTTCGCTTTTTCCCGGTAGAGGAGGTTCAGGTAGGAGAGCGCCTCGAAGTAGTCGGGCTTGATCTGCAGCGCCTTGTTCAGGGCGTCGATCCCCTCGTCGACGATCTTTGCACGCTCGACCGGGTCGATGTTCGGGAAGTTGTAGGAGCGGTCCCAGGCCTGGACTCCGATGAAGTAGTAGACCTCGGCCTTGGCTTCCGGGGTCGTCTCGGCGGCGAGCCGCTTCTTCAACCACTCGACGGCGTGCTCGACGTCCCCCTTCTTGAAGTACATCTGGGCGAGCGACTGCATGGCTTTCGTGTCGTTCGGGTTTTCCTTCACCATCTCCTGGTAGAAGGCAATCGCGTCGTCGTAGCGCTCCGTCGAGAGGTAGAGCGAGACGAGGAACTCCCGGCTCTTGCGATCCGCAGGAAAGGCTTCGGAGTACGTTTTCAGGTGCTCGATCGCCTTCGCGGCGTATTCCAGGTCCTTCGGGTGCTTCGAGCCCGGCTGGTACAGGCCCATGTAGGCGAGGCCGATGTTCTTGTGGAGCTTTTTTTCGTTCGGGTCGAGGCGAAGGGCCTCCTGGTAGGCCGCAAGAGCCGTCTGGTACTGCGCCGCCTTGAAGAAGTCGTTTCCCTTCTTGATCTCCTTCTTCGACTTCAACTTGTTGCATCCCGCGGAGGAGAAGGCGGCGCAAACAAGAAGGAGGAGAACCGCGGCGTTTCGCGCAAACGAGCGTGCCCGGTGCGTGACCATGCGGAATCGCTCCTTAAGTCTTTCGCTCATCCGGCGGGGGGTCCCGCCCGGAGCGGGAATTCTGTTGAATTCGGAAACGCAAAGCAACTACGTTTTTTCGCATCGAAGACGGCGTCGCAGTCCGCGACCAAAGTCCAAGAGCAGAGCCAACCTTTCGACGTGCTCGGGCTTCGAAAAGAGCGAGCACGATCCGCGGATTCCGCGGGCTCGGACTCGGGGCCGGGGGGCGGGGGAATAATCGCGGCCACGCCGCACTTGCCTCGATTGGAGGATTCCGCTTGAAAAAGGCCCTTTTGCTACCCGCTTTCGTCGCTTCGGCTTTGCTCGCGCAGAGCGTTCCTCCCCCGAAAGACTCCCCGACGCAATCCTCGCCGGCGCCGACGCCCGTTGCGACGAAGCCGACGACCGCGTCGCAGCAGGAACCCTCGCGTCCTTTCCCGCCGGTCTCCGAGCGGGTGGAGGTGTCGGTCACGAACATCGACGTCGTCGTGACCGACTCGAAGGGCAACCGTGTTCCCGGGCTCACCAAGGACGACTTCGAGGTCTTCCAGGACAACATTCCGCAGGTCGTCACGAACTTCTACGCTGTCACCGGCGGAAAGGTCCTGCTCGAGGATGGCAAGACGGTTCCTCTCGACTCTCCCGAGGCCGTCGCGGAGGTTCCACGCCAGTTGAAGTCCCGGTACATCGTCTACATCGACAACCTGAACATTCAGCCGCAGAACCGCAATCGAATGTTCAAGCGTCTGAAGGAATTTCTCTCCGCGACCGTCGGCCCCCAGGCGGAGGCGATGGTCGTGACGTACAACCGATCCCTCAAGGTCAAGCGCAAGTTCACCTCGGAGAAGGGGGACGTCCTTGCCGCGGTCGAGCAGACCGAGTTGGAGACGGGCGGCGGCACGACTCAGGCCGGAGAGCGGCGGGACGCGCTCGGCCGGATCAACGAGTCGCACAGCGAGGGCGAAGCGAACCAGATCGCGCGCACCTACGCTCAATCTCTCCGCAACGACATGCAGTTCGCGGTCGACGCGTTGAAGACGACTCTGGACGGACTCGCCGGCGTCGAAGGAAGAAAAATCCTGATCTACGTTTCGGAGGGGCTCCCAGCCTCCGCGGGCGCGGAGCTGTTCGACGCGATCACGAGGAAGTTCTCGGGCAGCTCCGCTCTCGAGTCGATCGAATTCGATCTGAACTCAAAATACCTGACGATCGCGCAGGCCGCCAATGCCAACGGCGTCACGATCTGGGCCCTCGACGCATCCGGGCTCGCCGCCGACGAGTTCATCTCGGCGGAGACCCGCTACATGGAGAACCGGCCTTCGAGCTTCCAGATGCGCCAGAACACCCAGGCGCCGCTCGTGATGCTCGCCGAGCAGACCGGCGGCATGGCGGCGATCAACACCAACGACTGGAAGAGAAGCTTGGACGAGCTGTCGAAGGATTTCTCCAACTTCTACTCCATCGGGTACCGCACCAGCCGAGCCGCCACGGATCGTACGCACTCGGTGGAGGTCCGGCTCAAGCGCAAGGGGCTGACGGTCCGTTCGCGAAAGGGTCTTCTCGAGAAATCGACGGAGACGCGCGTCGTGGAGACGGTCTACTCTGCGCTCGATTATCCACGCGATGAGAATCCTCTCAACATGCGGGTCGAGGTGCAGGAGTCGCACGCTTATGGCGACGAAGGCTTCGTTCTTCCGGTCCAGCTTTATTTGCCGATTGGCCGACTTGGACTCGTTCCCTCGGGCGATCGCTACGAGGCAAGCTACTTCGTGTACGTGCTCGTTCGCGATGCCAAGGGAGACAAGTCGGACCTGGAGGTGCGCCGCGAGACCGTGACCGTGCCCGCCGCCCGCCTTCCGGATGCTCAAAAGAAGGTCCAACCTTACAAGCTCGACCTGATCGTTCGTCCCGGCGCGCAGCGGCTATCGATCGCAGTGCGGGACGGAGCCACGAACTCGACGTCCTACTTCCAGAAAAACGTCTTCATCTCGGTGCTCCCGAAGGAGACCAAGAAAGCCGGCTGAAGATCCGGGGCTCTCGTTTGAACTCTCCGCCCGCCGCTCGCGGAGCGAGCCGCCGCGGGCCAGGCCCCCGGGGACATAATCGGAGCGTGCGGCAGCCTCGGCCCACGCTCGTCCTTTTCGCCCGGGCGCCCGTGCCCGGACTCGTCAAGACCCGGCTCGCCGCCGTCCTGGCGCCGGAAAGAGCCGCCCGGCTCTATCGCGCGTTCCTCGAGGATGCCTCGCGCGTCTACCTGGGGTCGGACTGGAGCTCCGCTCTCTACGCCGACCCGGATCCCGACGAGCCGAGCCTCGTCGCGATCTTCGGGCCCCCCTGGCGACGGCAAAGGCAGGAGGCGGGGGATCTCGGCGCCCGCCTGATCGCCGCGTTCGAGGCCGAGCGCTCGCGAGGAGCGAACCCGGTCCTGGCGGTGGGCTCGGACCACCCGGCTCTGCCGCGACAGGCCCTGCGAGAGCTCTTTCGAGCGGTCACATCGGGCGAAGACGCGGCGGTCATTCCCGCCCAGGACGGCGGCTACTGCGCGATCGCGCTTTCGCCGCGCGCGGCGCCGGAGGCGCTGTTTCGCGGGATCCCCTGGTCGACGGATCGAACGCTTTCGGTCACGCTCGACTCCGCGCGCCGCGCGGGACTTCGCGTCGCGATCGCCGACCCGGCGTACGACGTGGACCGTCCCGCGGATCTCGAGCGGCTCGCGACCGATCTCGCAACCCGGAATCCCGCCGAGGCGGATTACCCGAGCGCCACGGCGGCGGCGCTCGCCCGGATCGCCCGGGAGCAGCTCGCGTGATTCCCGTTCTCGACTCCCGGCAGATGCGCGCCGCCGACGAGGCGGCAATTCGTGGAGGCGTGGCGTCTGCGACGCTCATGGAGAATGCGGCGGCCGGGCTCGTGAAGACGATCGCCCGCGAATTCCCGGGGTGGCGCCGAATCGTCGTCGCGTGCGGGCCGGGCAACAACGGCGGCGACGGTCTCGCCGCGGCGAGGCTCCTCCAGAAGGCGGGGCTGTCGGCGCGGGCGTTCACGCTCTCCGACCCCGATTCCTACCGGGGCGATGCCGCCGTCAACGCGCGCCGGGCGCGAGACGCCGGTATTGCCTTGGAGCCGCTCGCCGGGAAGCGCAAGTGGGACGAGTTCGCGCAGGCCATCCGTGAGGCCGACGGCGTCGTGGACGCGCTCTTCGGGACCGGGCTCGACCGCCCGCTTTCCGGCGACGCGGTGCATGCGGTCGCGGCGATCAACCGGGCCGTTCGCCCGGTCGTGGCGGCCGACGTCCCGTCCGGTCTCTCCTCGGATGACGGCGAGATAACGGGCGAGGCGGTCCGGGCCACGGTGACCGTGGCCTTCGCCGCCCCGAAGCTCTGTCACGCGCTGCCGCCGGCGCGTCGACTCTGCGGAAAGCTCGTCGTGCACGACATCGGGATTCCGGGGAAGCTCCTCGCCGGCAAGGAGCACCGGCTCTTCCTCGCGACCGCGGACGCCGTGCGATCTCTCCTGCCCCCGAGGGATCCCGGTGCCCACAAGGGAGCTTTCGGACGCATCGCGATCGTGGCGGGATCGCGCGGAAGGATCGGAGCTTCGGTTCTCGCTGCCCGGGGGGCACTGCGGGCGGGGGCGGGACTCGTCACCGTTTTCTGTCCCCTTTCTTTCGAGGCGGTCGTGGTTTCCGCCCTTCCAGAGGCCATGACGCAAGGCCTCCCGGAGAGAGACGGTGCGCTCGCGGCGCCGGCGGCGGAGGTCCTTCTCGAGCGGCTCGACGAGTTCGACGCCGCGGTCCTCGGACCGGGTCTCGGCACGGCTCCGGGCACCGTGAAGGTCGTCGAGACCGTCGTCGAACGAACGGCGCTCCCTCTGGTTCTCGACGCCGACGGGCTGAATGCCTTCGCCGGGCGACCTCGAACGCTCGCCCGGCGAAAGGGACCGATGGCGGCGACGCCCCATCCCGGCGAGGCCGGACGGCTGCTCGGGAAGTCCGCGCGGGACGTCCAGTCCGACCGGCTGGCGGCGGCGCGCGAGCTCTCCCGGCTCGCCCGGTGCTGCGTCCTCCTCAAGGGGGAAGCTTCGCTGACGGCGACCCCGGACGGCCGGCTGGTCGTGAACTCCTCGGGTACGCCGCTTCTCGCGACCGCGGGCTCGGGCGACGTGCTGGCGGGAGTGATCGGGGCCTTCCTGGCCGCGGGACTGGCCGCGGAGACCGCGACCGCCGTGGCTGCCTGGCTCCACGGAGCGGCGGCGGAGCGGCTCGCGCAGCTGCTCGGGGACGCGGGTCTCCTTTCGCACGAAGTGGCGGACGCGATTCCGCTCGTCCGCCGCGAGCTGCGACACACCGATTCGGGAAACCGGAAAGGGAGAACCGGAAACGGGTGAAGCAGGAGGTCGTTTCCCGAAGCGAAAAAGAGACGGAAGCGTTCGGCAGGAAGCTGGCGCTCGAGCTCTCTTCTCGCGACGTCGTCTATCTCATCGGAGAACTCGGGGTGGGGAAGACCGCGTTCGCGCGCGGCCTGGCCGCCGGGTTGGGGGCCGTCGCCCGGGAAGTCGCTTCGCCGACGTTCGCGATCCTTCACGAGTACGCCGCTCCCGGCGGGGCGATCGTGATGCGCCATCTCGATCTCTACCGTCTCGCCGACGGCCCGAAGGACCTCGAGATCCTCGGTCTCCCCGACGCGGTCGCGGGGGCCCCCGTCGCCGTCGAGTGGCCGCGCTCCACGATCCGGGAGGCGCTGCCGCCGACTTGCGAGGTCGCGATGACGCAGGCGCCGGACGGCACCCGGCGCGTCTCGATTCGGCGGCCGCCGGTTCCGGAGTAGCGCGCTTGTCCGTTGACGGGTGCGGCGACCGACTTCAGAAAGCGAAGAGAAGTCCTCCCGAGAGCTCGCCGTTCGTCAGCCACTCCTTGCGGTCGCTGTTGCAGTCCCGAGCGAAGCGGTCGCAGCCGAAATCGTCGTTGCGGTCGCGGTTGCCGAGCGACGTGGCGTAGCCGCGGCCGTCGAACCGGAAACCGAAGTGGGGGTTCACGAAGGCCTTCAGGCCGATGCCGAGACTGCCGGTAAACCGGGTGTCGCTCCGGGCGGTCGAGCCCGGCACCTTCGGGTCGAGATGCGCGACGCCCGCCCCGAGCGTGATGTACGGAACGGCCCGGCGATGTCCGAAGTTGAAAGTGCCGTACCCCATGTAGTAGTCGATGTTGAGATCCCCGAACTTGGTTTCGTTGCCGCCGAAGAGCTGGTCGTTGTTGTTGTCGGTCACGAACGCACTCTCGGTCCGCGACCACTGAAACTCCATCTCGAATTTGTCCGTCACGTTGTAGCCGATGCGGGCGCCGTAAGTCACGTCGTCCTCCGCGTCCACCTTGAAGTCGAAGAGGGACGTGGTGCCGCGCGCGAACTCGCCGCCGAAGAGGTATCCGGCAAAGGGCGAGATCTCGACGGTCCCCTCGCGAATCTGGGCCTGCGCGACGGCGCCGGCGGCGGCGACCGCGAGAAGCATCAGAAGGAACACCCGGAACTTCATAAAAGACCTCCGGCGCGTCCAGGGGCAATTCCGGTGCCAGCGGAGGGGTTTCGGGCGGGCTCGCTCGCCCCAAATTCGGGACAGCAGAGACTTACTTGCGCGCCTTCAGGTGCTTCTCGATGACCTTCTTCCAGCGCTCCTCGACGTCGGGCGAGAACCCGACTGCCATGTCGATCAAAGCGCGGTCGGGACCGAGAATGAACGTCGACGGAATCCCCATTGCCGTCATCTGGGCGACGTCTTCGGGAGCGGCCGAATAGATCGGCAGCGAGATGTTGTAGCGCTTCATGAAGGGCTCCACGCGCTTGCGGTCGGCGTCGACGTTGACCGCGAGCACGACGAAGTTGCGGTCGCTGTAGCGGTCATACATCCGTTGCACGATCGGAAGCTCCATTTTGCAGGGGCCGCACCAGGTCGCCCAGACGTTCAGCAGGACGACGTTGCCCTTCAGCTGGGAGAGGCGGACGGTCCCCCCTTCGTCTCCGGCGAACTCGAGGTCGGGAAAGACCTCGTTGCCCTGGGCGCGGAGGCTCCCGGAAAAGAGGCCCGCGAGGAGGAAGAGGAAGACAGGGATCGATCGTCTGTGCATCGGCTCTTCCTCGAACGGCGCCGGGCCGGCCGATTATTTCCGACGCGCGACGACCGGCGGAGCCGATCGCGGCGATTGACCGCCGTCCGCGGCGGGCTGATCGAGCGAGCTCGGCCACCCCGGCAGGGCCTCCTGGCGACGAGTCGTTTCGAAGGTGGCGGCGCAACCTATGCATTACTCCAATGGAGAATTCGGGTCTTTGCAAACGGTCCGGGACCCTCATCCCATCAACGATTTAGGAGATTTGGATCGAATGTGCGTTTTTTCGAGTTTCCGGGAAGAGGTACGACGATCGTCGAGTTATACTGACGCTTCGATTCTGTTAAGCACGCGCGGGTGGAACCCGAGAAGGAGCCGTAGCGCATTTCGAATTTTTCCTCTCGGACGATGGTCGGGTCTGAAAACGGCCTCATTTGAATCGCCCGAGAGGTCCCGTTTTCCGGTGGTCAAGAGCCCTTTCTCGATCGGTATTCCGACGGGGTTCTTGATCGGCGGAAATCGGCTAGCCCGGGAGGAGAGGCCGATGAGACGTCGAAACACCTTGAAGGGGAGTGGGATCTTTGCGGCCGTTTCGACCGTTCTCCTCCTTGTTTTCGCGGGATCTGCCACGGCCGCTTCCGTCTCCGCACCCACTTCTCTCGCGGCCTCGGCCGTCTCTTCCAGCCAGATCAACCTGACCTGGGTCGATACCAATTCGAATGAATCGAGCTACCTGGTCGAGCGCAGCCTCTCCTCCTCCTCGGGCTTCGCTCAGATTGCGAGTCTTCCGCAGAACACGCGGTCCTACTCCAATACGGGACTGGCGGCGGCAACCACCTACTACTACCGGGTTCGGGCGTCCAAAAACGGAGCCTTCTCGACCTATTCGAACGTCGCGAGTGCGAGAACGCTGAGCACCGGGAGCATTCCGGCCGCGCCGAGCAACCTCGCGGCGGCGGTGATCTCCTCCAGTCAGATCAACCTCTCCTGGACGGACAACTCCACGAACGAAACAGCGTTTCGCGTCGAACGCGCCCCGGCAGCGGCCGGTCCGTGGACCTACATCGGCTCAACCACACTGACCGGATACGGCGACAGCGGACTCGCGGCTTCCACGACTTACTACTACCGCGTGGCGGCCTACAACTCATACGGAACTTCCGCCTACACGAACACGGCATCGGCGATCACCCAGGCCGCTTCCGGGCTGCCATCCGCGCCGTTGAGCCTCGTTGCATCTGCGGTTTCTTCGAGCCAGATCAACCTGACCTGGGCGGACACCTCCAGCAACGAGACCGGGTTCAAGATCGAGCGGAGCACGTCAACGATTACCTGGGCTCAGATCGCGACGGTTGGATCGAACGTCACTTCCTATTCGAGCACCGGTCTTCTGGCGTCGACGACGTACTCGTATCGGGTGAGGGCCACCAACACCGCCGGCGATTCGGCGTACTCGAATACGGCGTCCGCCACCGCGTCGGGGGCGACGTCGTCCCTCTGGTCCCGCCGCTATGGAAGCACGGGGGACGACCGGGCCCAGGCGGTGGCGGTGGACGGCCAGGGCCGCGTCGCGGTGACGGGCTCCTTCTACGGGCAGACGGACTTCGGCGGCGGCCTGATCGCGAGCGCTCTCTGCTGTGGCGGGGCAGCGTCGACGATGGACATTTTCATCGCGCAGTACTCGGCCTCGGGCGGATATCTCTGGTCGCGAGTGATCGGCGCCGAGAGCGACGAGGCGGGTAAGGGCGTGGGCACGGATACGACCGGTAACGTTCTCGTCACCGGCTACCAGGGCAGCTACTCGGTCGACTACGGCGGCGGGGCTCAGTACAACCGGGGTGGCAACGACATCTTCATCGCCAAGTACTCTTCGGCAGGTTCCTGGGTCTGGTCGAAGACGATCGGTGGCGCCGGCTACGACCAGGGCAACGCCATCACGGCGGACGGGTCCGGGAACGTCTTCGCGACCGGCTACATCGGCGCGGCGGCGGGAGGCGTGGACTTCGGCGGAGGAGCCCTCTACAGCGCCGGCCTTTACGACGTCTTCCTCGCGAAGTACTCGGCGTCCGGCCAGTACCTCTGGGCCAAGCGGTTCGGGGGCACCGGCAACGACACGGGCCTCGCGGTCTCGACCGACGGCTCGGGCAACGTGATCATCGCCGGGACCTTCGAGGGAACGGTGGACTTCGGCGGCGGCGGGCTGACGAGCGCGGGAATGCGGGACGTCTTCGTGGCCAAGTATTCCTCGACGGGCCAGCACCTCTGGTCCAAACGGTTCGGCAGCTCGGGTGACGACGTGGGCTACGGCCTGGCTGTCGACTCCGTTGGCGACGTGGTCCTGTCCGGCAAGTTCCAGGGCTCCATCTCCTTCGGGGGAACGGCTCTGACGAGCGCGGGCGGCGACGATGTCTTTCTGGCCAAGCTTTCCGGAGCGACCGGCGCCCACAGCTGGTCGAAGAGCTTCGGGAGCACCAGCGGCGACCAGTCGCTCGGCGTCGACGTCGACGGGAACGGCAACATCGTCATGACCGGCTATTTCACGGGCAGCGTCAGCTTCGGGGGAACCGCGTTGGCGAGCTCCGGGATCGATGTCTTCGTGGCGAAATACAACTCGGCGGGGACACATATCTGGTCCAAGCGCTTCGGCGGATTCGACACGCAGATTCCGAACGCAGTCGCCGTCAAGTCGACCGGGGAGGTGACCGTCGTGGGCTATTTTGCCGCCACGATCGACCTGGGCACGGGCCTCCTGACGAGCCTCGGAAGCTACGACGCCTTCGTCGCGTCGATCGGGCCCTGAACAAATCTTCGAGTCGCCAATGGCCGCCGAAAGGCGGCCTTTTTCTTAATGTTCGGACTCCAGCTCCCGCTTTCAACGCTTGGAGAGGAGTCCGGTGCGCGCGCCTATCTTCTGTTCTTGGAAACCATTCCGAATTCGGTTAGGATGGTCTTACTCGACAAAGGTAGAGGCAGACCAGCATTGATTTAACCGCCCGGAGCCTGCTCCGGCAATCGGGCGGAGCGGGTGGGAGGTCCAGGGCGTGCGACAGGGGGGTGGCGTTTTACTCCGGAGGGCGGCGACCACCCTGATGCTGCTCTGTCCCGGGGTGCTTGCCGCGGTTCAACTTTCCGCCCCCGGCAATCTGACCGCAATCGCCGTCGGGCCCGCGGAAATCGACCTGACGTGGCAGGACACGAACCAGAGCGAGACGGACTATGTCGTTGAGCGGAGCCTGACCTCCTCCAGCGGCTTCGTGCAGATCGCCGATCTTCCCGCGGACACTATCTCCTACCAGGACATGGACGTGGTGGGAGGGACGACCTACTTCTATCGGGTTTTCGCGGGCCGGACCGGTTCGTCTCCTTCTCCTTACTCGAACACGGCAAGCGCCACCACGCCGCAGAGCCTCCCGAACGCACCGAACGGCCTGTCCGCGTCGCCCGCTTCCACGAGCCAGGTCAACCTTTCCTGGACGGACTACTCCTCCAACGAATCCGTCTTCAAGATCGAACGGGCGCCCCTGTCCCTGAGCTCCTGGACCCAGATCGCAACCGTCGGCACGAACGTCACGTCCTACGCCGACACCGGCCTTCCCGAGGGCACCACGTTTTATTACCGGGTTCGCGCCTCCAATTCGGCGGGCGACTCCGCTTATTCGAACCTGGCGGGCACGACGACGTTCTCGACGATCCCATCCGCGCCCAGCAGCCTTTCCGCCGCCGCCATTTCCTCGACCCGGATCGACCTGTCGTGGACCGACAACTCGTTCAACGAAAGCGGCTTCAAGGTTGAGCGCGCTCTGGCATCCGCGGGACCCTGGGCGCTGGTCGCGGTGGCTTCTCCGGGGATCGTGGCGTTCTCAAACACCGGCTTGAACGCCTCGACTCTCTACTTCTACCGGGTTCGCGCCTACAACAATGCCGGCGACTCGGCCAACTCGAACACGGCGTCTGCGACGACATTCGCGGCGGGTCCGACCCCAACGCCGACTCCGACGCCCGTTGCGCCGACAGCGACGCCGACGCGGACTCCGACCCCCGTTTCACCCACGCCGACTTCGACGCGCACTTCGACTCCCACCTCGACGGCCGCTGCCGCGACCGCGACGCCGACGCGGACTCCGACGCGGACTCCGACCCCCGTTTCACCGACGGGGACGCCAACAACAACGCCGACTCCCACGGCGACGGCAACTTGGACCCGGACGCCGACTCCGACTCCAACCGCCACGGCACCGCCTCCCACTACGACCGCGACCCGGACTCCGACCCCCGGAACGCCGCCGTCTTCGCCAAGCTCTCTCTCTGCGACGGCCGTCTCTTTGAGCCAGATCAACCTCGTTTGGACGGACAACTCCAGCAACGAAAGCGGGTTCAAAGTCGAACGAGGTCCGGACATGAACGGCCCCTTCACTCAGATCGCCGTGACGAGTGCCAATGCGACCTCGCTCGCCGACGGCGGACTGCAACCCGGGACGAAGTACGTCTACCGCGTGGCCGCCTACAACCTGGCCGGCGACTCGGGCTTCTCCAACCGCTCGAGTGCAACGACGCTGAAGGGGACCGTCAGTCCGACGCCGACGCCGACCGCGGTGCAGCCGACGGCGACGCCGACGCGCACCCCGACGCCCATTCCGCCGACGTCGACTCCGACGCCAACGCCGACAGCCGGTCCACCGACGTCGACGCCGACGCGCACGCCCACCTCGACACCGACGTCGACACCGACGCCGACGCGCACGGCAACTGCCGGTCCGTCGACCCCGACTCCGACCCGAACGCCGACAGCTGGTCTACCGACGTCGACGCCGACGCGCACACCCACCTCGACACCGACATCGACGCCGACCCCGACTCCGACCCAAACGCCGACAGCCGGTCCACCGACGGCGACGCCGACGCGCACCCCGACGCCCGCTGCGGCGACAGCTACGCCGACACCCGCCCTCCCGGCTGCGCCGAGCAGCCTTGTGGCGGCCGCGATCTCCTCGACGCAGGTCAACCTGGCGTGGACCGACAACTCGAACAACGAGATGGGGTTCAAAGTGGAACGTGCCCCGGCCGCGAGCGGCCCCTGGACCTACATCGGGGCGACGACGCTGACGGGTTATGGGGACAGCAGCCTGACTCCGTCGACGACCTACTTCTATCGGGTCGACGCGTACAACGGGGCTGGAAACTCAAGCTACTCGAACACCGCCTCCATCGCCACCCTTGGCTCTGCTCTTTCAACCTGGTCGAAGCGCTATGGAAACACGGCGGACGACCGAGGCCAGGCGGTGGCCGTGGACGGCCTGGGCCGCGTCGCCGTGACCGGCTCCTTCCTCGGGATGACGGATTTCGGCGGAGGCTCGGTCTCGAGCTACGTCCATCCGACGCTCGGGCCGACCATGGACGCCTTCGTGGCCGAATACGCGCCCTCGGGTGGTTATCTCTGGGCGCGAGTGCTCGGCGCCGACAGCGACGACGCGGGCAGGGGAGTCGCGGCGGACGCGAGCGGCAACGTTCTGGTGACCGGCTACCAGGGCAGCTACTCGGTGGACTACGGGGGCGGGGCGCAGTACGGCCACGGCGCGAACGACATCTTCATCGCCAAGTACTCCTCGACTGGTTCCTGGGTCTGGTCGAAGACGATCGGTGGATCCGGCTACGACCAGGGTAACGCCATCGAGGCCGACGGAGCCGGCAACGTCTTCGTGACCGGCTACATCGGCCCGGCGACGGGAGGAGTGGACTTCGGCGGCGGAGGTCTGGTCAGCGCCGGGATGTACGACGTGTTCCTGGCGAAGTACTCGGACACCGGCCAGTACCTCTGGGCCAAGCGGTTCGGGGGCAGTGGCAACGACACCGGCATGGCGGTCGCGACCGACAGCTCGGGCAACGTGGTCATCGCCGGCAGCTTCGAGAATGCGGTCGACTTCGGCGGCGG
>WNGE01000046.1_pt1 | contig 121817 bp, 107 predicted proteins | sample 5400651 | NCBI WGS metagenome assembly WNGE01 (sample SAMN13153370, study PRJNA577476) | soil metagenome | isolation source: 60 cm soil or saprolite under grassland replicate 2 | place: USA:California | collected 2016-06-15 | reverse complement strand
AACTTGCGCTGCACGGCCCAGAAGGTCTCTTCACCGACGAGCGGCGGCCACCGGGTGTCGACTCCGGGGAGGATCGCGGCGTGCCGGTCAGCCGGCCGGTGCGAGGCGGCCTGGTGGACCCGCTGGCCAATGTAAGTGGGGTTCTGCGCGATGTACCTGATGGCGAAGATGGTCCACTTGCCGCCGCGGGGCGCGGGGACGCGCCGGGTTTCGAGCGACCGGCGGATTTTCGCCAGCGACTCGCCGGCGGCTATGCGGTCATAGATCTCGCGGACGACGTAGGCGGGTGAATCCTCGATCGGCCGGCCGTTGCTGTCGTACACGTTGGGTTCCTGCCGCAGAAACTCACGGGTCTGCGGGTGGTAAACCCGCCGGTAGCCATACGGGATCAGGCCCGCTGGCATGCCATCGGTGGCGGCGGACGCCTTGCCGCGGCGGACCCGCTCCGAGGTCATCTCGGATTCGTTCTCGCCGATGACCGACAGCATGCCGAGCGTCATCATGTCGGCGTAGGAGGCCGGGTCGTATGCCCGGTCGCGGATGACCCACAGCACGCCCTTGTCGCGGCACAGGTCCCGCAGCTCCGCGAACACGCCGAGCCGGCGCGACGACCGGGATAGTTCCCAGAACCAGATCAGGTCGAGCTTACCGGCCCCGATATCGGCCACGAGGCGGTCGAAGTTCTCCCGGGCCTTGGTGGCGAAGCGGGACGCCGACCGGTGCGGGTCACTGTAGATGTCGGCGACTACCACGCCCTGCCGGCTCGCCCATTCGCGGCCAACGGCCTCCTGGTCCTCGGTGGACTTCTCCTGCCCGGTCTCCTGGAGCCTGTCCTTGTTCTTCTCGTCCACCCGGGACACACGGCAGTACAAGCCCCCGCGGAGGCCGGTGAGGTTGGTGATGTCTCGTCTGGCGGTTCGCCGCCCGCTAGTGGTCATGTCGCCGTCTCCCCATGGTCGCCGTTCAGTGGGTGCGGCAAGCATATCCCCTACTAGCGCATGACTGCCCCGACGGGGCAAACCGGCAGCGGATCCGCCTGGACCGCTACTTCGAGTACGGTGCATGGTCGCCCGACGCTTCCAAGATCGTCTTCATGTCCCAGGAAACCGACGCCTCCGGCAACGACCCCAACTACAACATCTACGTGATGAACGCAGATGGAACCGGACTTCGGCAGCTAACGGACACTCCGGGCGAGGACGGATTCCCCTCCTGGTCGCCGGACGGGACCAAGATCGTCTTCACCAGCACGCGCGACGATTGCTCGAACACCGACGCTGGCGGCTGCCGCACCACCGGCGACATCGGGCCGTACCACACCGTGTACGTGATGAACGCCGACGGATCCAACCAGCGTCGGGTCAGCCTGCAGCAAGGGATGCTCGTGGACTGGTCGCCCGACGGCGACTACCTGGTGTTCGCACCCGGGTTGAACGTGATCCGGCCGGACGGCTCTGGGCTCACGTCGATTCCAGTCACCGGTGTGGCGGGGGACATCGAGTTCCCCGACTGGACCGCCTAGAGCGGCGCCTTACGTGGGCCCGGCGGTCCGTCGGCCTGCTGGTGTCGGTCACTGCGCGCGCGGTGCGCTGCTGGGAGTCCGACCAGCCGTGCCTGGAAGGCACGTCGAGGGCGAGAACGCAGCCAGCCGGGATGCGGGACTCTGCTTGCCGTGCTCGCCTCCGGCGCGACGCGAGCCGGATGGGGGTTCTCAAGCAGGCTCTAGGTCACCCCCAGCCCGCCTGGCTCGCCACCGCCATCGCCACCCGGCGGGCGGCGAACCGTGCACCACACACAAAGCGCATCACGGGGCCGAACGTGGCCGCGGCGGAAAGCCCGACAAAAAACAATCCGGGCACGGAGGACTCGAATGAGGCGGAAAGACGCGGCGACCCCGCGACGCGGCACAAGCCAGCCGACAGTTCTGGGCTGAGAATGCCGATCTTATCGAGATCAACCCGGTACCCGGTCGCGGCCAGCACATGATCCACCTCAATCAAGGACTGTTCTCCCCCGGCTGACGCCACGGCGAGCACCACCTTCTGGCCCTTTCGGCACGCGCCGATTACCCGGTGGCCGGCGTGGATCGGGAACTGGCCGACCACCCGCTCCCGCAGCCACCACCCCCCGAGGGGACCGAGCACGCTCTTCACCAGGGCAAGCCGAGTCTGCTGTGGCAGGTGGCGGAACATTCCGGGCGCATGGCTGAAGGGATAGAGCGACCACGCGGGCCCGAGCGGTGAACGCGGTGCGGGCAGCAACCGCGCCGGGCCACGTGACGCCGGCTCCGGTGGGTCGCCGAACCGCACGCGGCCGCGGACGATTAACTGAACGTTTGTGCCTGCCTCCTGCAGCAGCGCCGCGCTCTCGAGGGCCGACTGGCCAGCGCCGATCACTGCTACGTCCCGCCCGGCGAAGGCCGACAGCTGGTTGTGCTGCGAGCTGTGCGACAGCGTGCCGGTAGGCGTTGGTCCTTCCGGCGCGGCAGCCGCCAGTTCGGGAGGCAGGTAGGAGAAGCCGGTCATGCCGCTCGCCATTACCACAGTCGCCGTCTCGATCTCCTCTCGCGATGCGAGCTTGACGTGGAACCGTCGGCCGCTGCGCTCAAGCTGGCAAACATGAGCGGATTCCACGTCGGGGACAAGGCGTTGCTGGAACCACGTGCCGTAGCGGATGAAGAGGTCGATGGGCACGACCTGATCCTCGCGAAGCGGTTCGGTCCCTGACGCTCTGCAGAAGTCGGCCAGGGTGAAGCCGGGCGCTGGCGCGGAAAGGCTGGAGGCGGCCGGAGTCGATTTGAGGAACATGCCGGCCGGCATGTGCGCCCGCCACCCGTGCATAACCTCGCCCAACGTCCGGACCCGCAAGCCGCATGCCCGCAAGTGGGCCGCAGCCGACAACCCGTAGGGGCCGGCTCCGATGACGACGACCGGCGGATCGGCGCGTGTGGTCATTGGGTACTGACCCCCTGACTTCGGGCGGCTGAGCTTGTGGCACGGCGACGCGCCGCGCGCAGCCGCCACAGCCGCCTGAGATGCTCCGCGACGGGTTTCGCGAACCGCACAAGCATTACGAGAAATGGCAGGGGGTCGTCTCGCGCGGCCCATGCGAACTCGGTCGATGTCGCACCGCGAGGTACGGACGGCACCGCATATCCGCTGTGCCGGTAGGCGAGCCGCGCGGGCAGATCGATGATCTCCACCACCAGCCGACGCCCGTCGACCTGATGCGCCGCAGGCACCGAGCGGCCGGTGAGATCAAGGTGAAGGGCCCGCACCACGTCGATTCCCGCGGTGGTCTCGAAAAGCCGGAACTGGGCACCGACGCGGGGATTGAAGTCAACGAGTTTGTACCTGCCGTCGCGGCGGTCGAAGCGCCAGTCCATGTCAGCGATGCCACGAAAGCCGATGTCCTTACAGAACTGAACCGCCATCTCCGCCAGGTCCGGGTTGGCCATCACGATGGCGCATGCCGTCATCCCGGCGTGTGGCGGCCAGGCGCGTACCTTGACCCCAGTGAACCGCGCCAGGCAGTCGGAGTTCGCGTCGCAGTACAGGTGGACGATCCAGTCCTCCGCGTGTTCGCGTGGCAGGTATTCCTGGAGGATTACGCTCGGCGTCTTTCCCCAGCCGGGCGCCAGCGCGAGCAGCTCCCCGGCGGTGGCCAGCAGCGTGGTCCCTGGCACGGCGGGGGCACTGCGCCGCACCCATGCTTCGAGGTTCTTGGCCACCACAGGGAATGCCGCGTGCGAAGCAAACGCGCCGAGCTCGCGTGGCGTCGCGGGGAACGCCGAGGAGGGCGCGGGAACGCCGTGCGCCGCGCACAGCTCAGAGAGTCCTCTCTTGCTCGCCAGCTTCCTCGGCAGACACGGCCCGATCTGCGGAAAAAGGAAGTACGGCGACAGATCGCGCGCGTGCTCGGCCAGCAGGACCGCAGCCTCCTCATCCGTCGGGATGGCCACCGCCCGGCGGCCCAGCCGCCGACCGATGTCGGTGATCGATTCGACAAGCTCCTGCGGGTCTTCCCGCCCAGTAGTCGGCAGTACGAACCGGCCCTGGCAGTAGCGCGACAACGCGGCGGGGGTGAACCGGTCTTCGGTGATGGCATAGACAGGAACGCCGACGCGGCCGAGCGTGCGGATGGCCCCAACGCCGCCGTGATGTAAGGGATACCGGCCGATCTTGATGATGAGCGCAGGTACGCACCGATCCACGGAGACAGCGGAGGTGCTCATGCCCGTCCCCCTCCGGTCGTGATGGTCATGACAGCGTGACGAACCTCTCGATCACAACGGCGAGCAGAAGCGCAAGCAGGGGGACCGACGCCACGGTGAGCGCCCGCGGCGGCCGAGGGCCCACCCGCCACACCCGTGTGAACTCCCGCGCCAGGAGCACCGCGACGAGAAGGTCGAAGACAGCGAGATCGGCGACCGTCCACGCGGTCGTGCGGAGCGCTGGGCCCGCCGCGTTGATCGCGGGTGGCTTCGGGGTAGTTCCCGGCGGCCACTGCAGCGTGAAGATGGCGGCATCGTTGTTGGCGAACGCCACCCGCACGCGCGGAGCAGCGGCCAGGCCGACCCGGAACCGGTCCCCCCAGCCCGGCGGGTAACTCGCCGCCTGCTCGAGATAGGTCTCCTCGGTCCGGGTGGTGATCAGATAGGTACCCGGCCCCAGATCGCGGAGGGTGGAGACGATCCCAGCGACGTTGGCCGGGCTGTGTGGCGCCTGCGCGGCGATGAAGTCGACCTTCTCGATGTCGCGATACTGCCAGGGCATCTGCGGCGTGTTGTCGATGGCCGGTGCTGGGCTCAGCCACACCAGCCTGGCGCCCTGGCTGTCGTGCGCATAGACGTAGTTCATGGCGGTCAGTTCGCCACGTGGCACCTGCTCGTACGCCTCGTTCCCATACCGGGCCACGAAGAAGGCGACAGCCAGGACAGCGGCCAGCACGGCCACGGTGGGCAGTACCTCCCACGGGCTACCCGCCTCCTCGGGCGCTGGGAAGAAGAGGCATGCGGCGAGGACGCATGCGCCGGGCAACGCGAACAGGTAGACGCGCAGCCCGATCTCCCCGCCGTAGCTCTGCAGTCCGACGGCCAGGAAGGGCACGCACATGAGCACGAGGGCGGCACGGTCGTCGACGCCGCGGCGCCGACGCCTGAGCGCGCCGAACACGGCCAGGGTCAAGACGACAGCGGCCAGCCCACCCCGCACGTAGAGCACCCGCAGATGCTGCGGCGTGCTGCCCGTCATTCGCCCGGCCACGCTGGTCGAGACGTTGACGCCCAGGTGGCCGATGCCGCCGAAGACGACGGACTGATGGCCCGACCAGTAGGCGACAGCGGCGAAGCTGATCCAGCCAAGCAGAATCACGCCGAGAAGCACCGGCAGCCCGGCGAGCGTGCAGCGGCGCACCAGGACGAGCGCGCCGCAGGCGCCCACCATGAAGAACGGGGTGAGCTGGTGGCTGACCACCGAGACCGCGAAGATGGCGACGAGCGTCGCAAGGAGTAGCACCCGCTGGCCCTGGCTGATCTGCGCGGACGGCAGTTCGCCCGGCTCGAGCGTGCGCCGCCGCCCCATCATCGTCCAACGGCGAGCCGGACGTGCCTGCTCTGGCTCGGCTCTCGCGGGCGCCTGGGACGCGTGGCCGAACCATGTCATCAAGATCGCGATGAAGAGCAGATACAGCAAATAGTTGAAGGCCTGCGGCGAGAAGTAATCTTGACCGACCCAGTTGGCGACGCAGAACAGGAGCGCCGCGAACCACTTCGCCCGCCAGGTCAGGCGGAAGGTGCGCAGGATCAGGAAGAGCGGCGGCAGGCAGGCCAGGTCGATCGCGACAGGCCAGATCCGGAGCACTGGGACCAGATCATGGATCCCGGCCACGCCTTCCATGAATGAGACCAGGGTGAAAAAACCAGGCCAGCTGAAATAGGCCGCAATGCCCGGCGCGACGTGCCCGGTACGGCTGACGTACTCGGTGAAACCGGCAATCTGGTAGGCGGTTGCGAACCGTGGTTCCGGCTCGGCGAGCACGGTCACTCCATCCAGGCAGATGACAATGCCGACGAGCATGGCGGCGAGGACAACGGGGTGGGCGTCACGCAGGCCGAGCGCGAGAACGAACGAGAGCGTCAGCAAGACCACTCCGGTCAGCGAGCGGGCCGACAAGACGGACAGCAGCCCAAGACCGTTCATCTGGCGCAGGTGAATGCCGCAGAGCGGCAGCACGAACAGGGCGAGACCGCCGGCCGCGGTCGCACACAGGGCCGCGACCGGGGGTGGGATCCGGCGCGTCCTCGCCAGCGTCGGCGTCCCCTCCAGGTCGGAGGGCTGCGGACCCCAGGACCAGACTGTCATCAGAGCTGGCCCTGTGACGTGCGGGGCACAGCCTGCCACCGCGCTCCAGCAAGGGTACGACGGATGGCGGGCGCAACCGCCGCCGCCACCAGCACCTGGCCGGCAAGCACGGCGACACCTGCGCCCACGATTCCGAGCGGCCCGGTGAGCGCGAACGCGAGACCGAGCACGAGGAGGCAGCGGCTGCCCTGAATGATCGCCACCAGCGACGTCCTGCTCTGCGCGCGCAACGTCCCCAGGTACAGCTCGGTCCCGGCCTTGGGCAGCGTCGCGGCAGCGAGTAGCTCAAGTATTGGAGCCCCGTGTACCGCGTAGCCGGTGCCAAACAGGCCGAGCGCCGGTGAGGCGATCAGGGCGAGCACGGCGGCGAGCGGCGCCAGGAGCAGCATTGCTCTGCGCATTGCCGCCCGGCAGTTGACCGCTAACGGAGCGGCGTCGAACGCACCCTCAACGGTTAGCGATGTCGCCATGTTGACGGCGAAAAGGTCAAGGGTCCCTCCGATGATCCATGCCATGTAGAAGTAGGCGGTCATGCGAGGACCGCTGCGGGCCGCCACCGTGACCGGCAGCAGCCCCGTCGTCGCGAGCACGCACAGAGAGCCGGTGTAGTCGCCGGCCAGAAACCGGCGGACCTGCCTCCCCGTCGGAGGCGCGCGGTCGGCGGTCAGCCGAGCGTGCCGAGGAGCTAACCGACCGAAGATAAGCCCGTTGACCAACGGCAGTGAGATGGCGACCGGGAGCATCCAGGAGAGGTAGATGCCGGCGCGTGGTAGCGCGGTGGCGAGCGCCACCAACAGGGCGATCTTCGCGATGCCGAAAAGCCCGTTCTCGATGGGAACCCAGACCGCGCTGCGCAGTCCGGTCAGGACGCCGTCCTGCAGCGTGAAGATGCTCCAGGTGGCGACGCATGCCGTGAAGACGAGCCCGGCGGTCGCGCGGCCCAGCTCCGTATACGACGACCCCCAGTGTTTGACGGTGAGCAGGAAAGGAATCGCCACCGCTACCGACGCCACGGCGCTGGAGGCGTATGCACGCAGGACAAGTGCCGCGGTGTACCGCCCCGACTGCGGTATGAACCTGGTAAGCGCGCCGGTGAGGTTGACGGCGGTGAATCCCGATAGCAGGTTCATCGCCGAGTACGCAGCCGACGCGCGGCCGACATCGGCGACGTCGTACCGGCGCGCGGCCAGCAGCCAGTAGGCCACGCCGAGCAGGCCAGTGGTGCCGGTGTTGAGCATCAACGCGTAGGCATTGCGGAAGAGCGGGTCACCGTGATGTTCCTGGGATGGCGTGAAACGTCCGCCTCTCCGGCCATGGGGAACGCCGGCTGCCGTCGCCCTATGCATTACGCGACACCCCACGAAGGACCGCCCGGCTCCGTCTGACCCCAGCCCAGGCCTTGGTCAGCGTGCGGTCCTTTATGAAGATCAGGTGCGGGCTGCGACCGCACATGATCTGCGCGAACAGGTCGGGCCGGGTCGACCGCCGGATCGTCAGCCTGGGCAATGCGAACGGCTCCCATGCTGGACCACCGGGCACGTTGGCGACCACGCACGCATACCGGTGGCCGACCGCGGCCGCCACGCGCCGGACGCGCGCGTTGGAGTAGCCAAATGGGTACGCCATACCGGGCACCGCGCGGCCGAGCCTGTCCTCAAGCAGCGCCATGCTGCTCCGCAGTTCGCGACGGAGGTCGGCGTCGGCGAGCTGGTCTAGCTGGGGATGGCGGTGGCTGTGCGCGCCGACCTCCACGCCGCTGTCAGCTGCCTCCAGGATCTGACTCCAGCTGAGCATCCTGCCCGGCATCCGCCCGGCGGCATACGGCCCCGCGTCGTGAATCCAGCCCGTCGTCACGAACAAGGTCGCGGTGAAGCCGTAGTGCTGAAGCAGTGGAAGCGCCTCGCGGTGGAAGTCGGCGAACCCGTCGTCGAATGTGAGCACCACCGGCCGGGCCGGGAGCGAGCCCGCCCTGCGGGTGGGCCCTCCGCCGGCGACCGCCCCGCCGGCGACCGCCCCGCCGGCGACCGTCCCGCGGGCGGCCGTCCCATCGGTGACCGCGGCGGCGAGAGCAGATGCTGTCAGCGTGGTGAACCCCTCGGCGTGCAGGAACGCGAGCTGCGCGGCAAAGACCCCGGGAGGAACCGCAAGCCGACTGGCCGTCTGCGACCTGGTCGCGATTTCGTGATACATCAGGATCGGCACCACCCTCATTCGCGACTCCATCTGCCCCAGCGGCCGAGCGCGGCGTCGCGGGCACGGCTTCGGTGTCCGCGGCGCCGCACTAATGCGCGGAGGTATGCCGCGCGGCGTTGCATGAGTGTGCTTAGAGCCTGTTTGAGACTCCGCACACGTGCGCCCAGGGAGCCGACGGTGTACCCGGCCGTCGTGGCCGCCAGGCCCACCACGATGACCCAGGCGCGGACGAGGCCGCGCGGGCGACCGCGGAGCCCCTCAGCCAGGCCACGTGCCACCCCGCAGGGCAATATCCGTGTGCTGTAGCTGCGTTCGGCCGACAACCCGTCGCCAGCGCCAACGCAGCGCGTGACCAGCGCCTTCGAGAGCCCCTCCGCGTAACACCTGGCGCGGAAGTAGGCGAACAAGCAGCGCTGCGGAGGGACCCGGTGCCAGATCACCGCACGGTGGTCGAAGAGCAGCACACAGCCGCGGACGCGCTGCCGTAGCCGGATGCAGAATTCCGTCTCCTCGCAGCCGAGCGGTCGCTTGTGCACGGACCGGCCGATGCCGTTACGGAAGCCCCCGACCGCATCGAAGACCTCGCGGCGAAATGATGCGTTGCCGCCCATAAGATTACGAACCGGCGCGCGGGACCGCGGCATGCCGACGTAGCTGCAGCCGATCACCCAGTCGAATTCGCCGGGAAACCAGCCCGGCCGCCCGGTCTCCCACAGCGGCTGAGTCAGCCCGCCGACGCCGAGGACGGCCGGATCGGCGTAGGAGTCGGCCAAGTACCGCAGCCAATCAGGCTCGGCGATCGCGTCGTCGTCGAGGAACGCCACGACGTGGCCCCGCGCCACCGCGACGCCGGTGTTCTTGGCCCCAGAAAGCCCCGGCTCTTCGCGACTCTCAACGACGGTCACGCCGGGCAGGGTGGAGCGCAGCCGCCGGTAGAGGAGAGGGTGGTGGTCGACCACGATGATCGTCTCGCGCGCTGGCCGGGTCTGCTCGCGAACGGAGACCACGGCAGCGATCAGGTGGTCCCAACGCTGTTCGGTGTGAGTGCAGATGACAACGGAAATGTCGCGTGCGCAGCCGGATACCGGGGGCGGCGCGGCGGTCACAACGACTCCCGATCGGGCCCCGCGATCACCTCGATCGCACTGGTCCCGGGGGAGAGCCGGGATATCGGATCGCGCGCTTCGTCCCGGCACCTGCCATGCCGGATCTTCTCCCGCAGGATGACCCTGAGGATCCGACATCCGTCCCTGATCGCGCTGAGATTGCTCGACCCATATAGGCGCGGCCGTTCATAGCTGGGGATCTCCTGAATCACGAGCCCGGCCTTGGCCGCCCGGATACTCATGAGGGTCTCCACCTCGAACCCGGGACAGTCCACGGCCATGGCGCCCAGGTAGCGCGCCCAGAACGCGTTGAAGCCGTAGCACAGGTCGGTGTAGTGGGTGCCGAACATGCGGTTGACAAGCACGTTGAGCAGCCTGTTCCCACACCGGCGGGTAAGCGTTATATCGTCACTGCGGCCGGCGCTCGCGAACCGCGACCCCTTGGCGAAGTCGGCGCCCGCGACGAGTGCGCTGACGAACTGAACGATCTCGCGCCCGTCGGTCGAGCCGTCTCCGTCGATCGTGACGATGATGTCGCAGCGGCACGCGGCGAAACCGGCGAGGAGTGCGTCCCCTTTGCCGAAGCCCGGCTGGCACACGATTGTGGTTTCAGGCCGGATCGCTCGGGCCACGGCGACCGTGCCGTCCGTGGACCTGCCATCGACGAGCACGACCTCATTCACCCACCGGGGCAGGGTGGCAAACACGTGGGGAATGTTGGCCGCCTCGTTCATGGCCGGTATGACCACACTGACCGTCGGCGTGATCGCGAGCTCGGCGGAGACCGGCCGGTACACCGACAGCGGGCGGGCCTGAGGCCGGCCGGCTGCCCGGCCGGTCGGGTCCCCCACGCCATCGTGGCGAGCGCGCCCCTGCACACCGACCGGCCGGGCCAGCTCCGGCGGCCCCGCCGGCAGGGGGGCCTTCTCCCCGACGCCCCCCTGCCGGGCCTGCGGCAGTTTCGATAAGCCCATTCCTCAAGTCCCTCGCACCCGTCGCCGTTCTGCTCCCTGCGTATGTGCTTTTCCAACCAGACTCACTATTACATCCAGGCAGGCTTAACGGAAGAATAGATAGGCAATTTATTTGCTCTTAACAAAGATTTTTTCTTTCGTTAGAAATTGCCCGCATGCCTAATAGGGATCTCGGCTTACGAAATCCCTTAGAACTGGCCGGGGAGGCAGCAACTATTGAGCAGTCAGGCCATGAGACCTCTCGACGACTGGAGCTGACACAGCGTAAGCACCTGTCATTCACGGCGGCGCCTGCAGGCGTAGCCGCACGTTGTCATTGTCACTCATCTCGCGGGAGCCGTCTACCGTGGGCCGACCATTGACACGTCACGAGGAGGCAATTACAGATAGTGAGCGGCGGTGGTCACCGATCGGCCTGAGCATAATCACTCCAAGCACTCATTCCGGCCTGCGGACGCGATCTTTCACGGTGCGCCATCTCGCTCATGCACCCGGGGGATCGCCAGCGGAACTGGCGCCGTCATTTCCTGTTCTGCCTGCTCAGATGGCATATGGACCGACGGAGGCGGTGACTGAGGACAAGGTGCCGACAGCCTCACCCAGCGCGGAGAAACACTGGGAGACACACTGTCTTATCTCACCTGATTCGGGCCGATGCCGGACTCCTTCAGCCTTAATGGACCACAGCTGAGCGGCGATACACGACATGGCGAACGAGACAATTACGATAAGTCCGATTTGGGCGGATCGTATACCGGCCGCCAGTGCCGCTGCGGCGGCAATTGAGTTGACCACAACGTTCGTGGCACTGGCCCGGACAATTCTGGCGAATGTGTCGAAACCGCGCAGTAATCCCGCCACAGCTCCGGCTGGCGTGACGGCAATAAAAAAGGACAAGCGGTGCCCGCAGCGGCTTATTAACGCGCGCCTGCGCGACCACGGTAGCGCCGGTCCCGACCACGACGCCCGCACGGCAAGTGACCCTTGCGGACAAATCGACACGTCGCATGAACCTCCAGCCCTTGGCGAGTGCGTACGGAGACGGTAATCACTCAAGAGTAATCGAAAACCACAATATGTGGAATTGAACTATTTTGGTCCGCACCGAGCCCTAGCGTCGTCACGCTGAGCCCGCCGATCCGGTGAGGCCCAGCATGAGCGGGCGGCGCCGACTAGCCTGACCCGTGTGATGGCAGGTCCCCGCACCGCAGCACGTGCCAGGCCTTCGGGCATCGCCGCACACGCCAGGATCCTCACCGCGCTCGCGGTCATCGCGCTCGCGGCATGCGGCAGCGCGGCCCCGCCGCCACGGCCGAGCCAGGTCCCGACAATCGTCGACCCGTCACCCGCGCCAGGGCCACCCCTGTCCACGGCCGACTGGCCGACCTACCATCATGACGCCCGCAGGACTGGCGTCGCCGTCGGCGTCCCAGCGCCGGGCCGCCTTCGGGTTGCCTGGCACCGGCACCTCGATGGCGCGGTGTACGCCCAGCCGCTTGTGGTTGGCAGACGGGTCATCGCCGCCACCGAGGGCGGCACCCTCTATGCGCTGGGATCGCGCGGCGGCAACGTGGTCTGGCGTAGGCATATCGCCGATCCCGTGCCGCTCTCCGACCTGCCCTGCGGGAACATCGACCCGCTCGGCATCACGGGGACGCCGGTCTACGATCCGGCCAGCGGGCTTGTGTTCGCGGTCGCGGAGACCACCGGAGGCGCCCACCTGCTGGCCGGGGTCCGCCTGGCCGACGGGCACCTGGAGGTGCGGCGCGAGGTCGAGCCGCCACGTGGCGACCCGATCGCGACCCAGCAGCGGCCCGCGCTGGCGCTGCACGCCGGCCGCGTCTACGCCGCGTTCGGCGGCCTCTTGGGCGACTGCGCCAACTATGTCGGCTCGGTGGTCTCTGTTGCCACCAATGGCAAGGGCCCCGTCCACTCCTATTCGGTGCCGACAAGGCGTGAGGGCGGGATCTGGGCCACCGGCGGGGTCGTGGCCGCGGCGAACCGTCTGTTCGTGACCGTCGGCAACGGCGCCTCGACCAGCACCTACGACGGCAGCGACTCGGTGATCGCCCTGTCAACCGGCCTGCGCCGCCTCGACTTCTTCGCACCGGCAGTCTGGGCCGCCGACAATGCGTCCGACGCCGATCTCGGCTCGATGTCCCCCGCGCTGACCGGCAGTGCCGCGACAGGCAGTTATGTCTTCGTGTCAGGGAAGAACGGCACAGGATACGTCCTGCGGGCCACGCGGCTGGGCCGGATCGACGGGCAGGTGGCGAAACTCAGCCTCTGCGCCGGGTTCGGCACCGCCGCGGTCTCTGGCGCCGTCGTCTACGTACCCTGCGTGAACACCGGCATCCGCCAGGTTACCATCGGGGCGGACGGCACACCGCACGCCGGCTGGACGGCGCAGGCCACGGGCGCCCACGGCTCGCCGGTGGTCGGTGGCGGCGCGGTCTGGGTCGTGGATTACGACGGCGGCGTCCTCTACGCCCTGAACCCGTCCAACGGCGCCATCCGGGCCCGGGTCAGCATCGGCCAGGCACCGCACTTTGCCTCGCCGAGCCTGTCAGGGTCGCAGGCTTACGTCGGCACGCTCGACGGGGTGGTCGCGGTCGGCGGAGTGTAACCGGGGGATCTCCGTCGAATGAGGTAGCCCGGCCCGCCCGGAGGGCCGAGGTCTACGGCCGCGGCGCTCGCGTAGCGTTCGGCCGGAAGCTATCCGGCAACGAGGACGCGAGCAATGGCATACCGGACCGAGAACCGTCACCCGCGGCGGGTGTTCGCCGCTGCCCCGGCCATCCCGGGCAGCCCGGGCAGCCCGGGCAGCGGCGCCATGCCCCTGGTGCTGATGTATCACTCGATCACGCCCTACATGCAGGATCCATACCTGGTGACTGTCAGCCCGCCACGGTTCGAGCAGCAGATGTCGTGGCTGCGCCGGCGGGGGCTGCGCGGCACCTCCGTGCGGGAGCTGCTCGCCGCGGCCGAGCGCGGCGAGGCCCGCAGCCTGGTTGGCCTCACCTTCGACGACGGCTACGCGGACCTGGTCGAATACGTGGTCCCAGTGCTGCGCCGCCACGGCTTCACCGCGACCGTGTTCGTGATCGGGGGCCGGCTCGGCGGTGACAACTCATGGGATGCCGACGGCCCGCGCAAGCCACTGATGACCGCCGGACAAGTGCGGCAGGTGGCGGCCGACGGGATCGAGATTGGCTCACACGGGCTGCGTCACGTAACGCTTCCCGGTACCTCCGACGCGGAGCTCACCGCGGAGCTCACCCACAGCCGCCAGGTACTTCAAGACGTCAGCGGCCAGGACGTGCGCGGTTTCTGCTATCCGTACGGGGATCTCGACGGGCGAGTGGTGAACGGCGTGCGGGAAGCTGGTTACGAATACGGCTGCGCGATCTGGCGATCGGATTTCACCGGGCGGCACGCGCTGCCGCGTACCTACATCGGCGACGCCGACTCACCGCCCCGCTTGTGGGCAAAGCGCCTGCGTCACCGCCTCAGCTGGCGTTAAGTCGGCCCCTGCAGTGGCCTCGGTGGGCCATCGTGGCCCCTCCAGTGGCTCGGTGGCCCATCGTGGCCCCTGCGCCATGTCCTCGGTGGCCCACGGCGGCCCTTAATTGCGGTCGGTGGGCGCAGGACCAGCAGATCCCAGCCGCCGGAGCCGCTCCGGCGTTTCGGTGAGGGCCACTCACCCAAATGGTGGAGGTGGCCGGGTAGCTACCGATGCCACAGTCGATATTGCTGACGGGGATGGGGGGCACAGGGCTCCCCGCACACCATGGGGGGCCTTACATTGGCGGAACACCAGCTCTCGCTGGCGGTCAACGGCCGGGAGCACCAACTGAAGCACAGGCTGGTTCCCTTCGAGATGCCCGCCGGAAAGGCCAGCGACGGCAGCGGTAACGGCAACGGGCGTCCGGCCGGGACACGGTGCGTGGCGATCATAGGACTGGGTTACGTCGGGCTGCCGACGGCGCTGGCACTCTACGCACCGGCCGAGGGTTCCACGGGGTCGGCCCCAAAGAGCAAGCGCCCGAGGATCATCGGGATCGATGTCAGCCCCGGGCGGCTGCGCACCATCACCGCAGGCGAAGCTGACCTCACCCCGGCTGACCAGAGCCGCCTCGCGGCCGCGCTCTCGGATGGCGACCTTGAACTGACCACCGATCCGCACGCCGCCGCGGCGGCCGACGCGGTGATTGTCTGCGTGCCGACCCCGGTGGATGGCGATCACGTGCCCGACCTGTCGGCGCTTCGCAGTGCGTGCAGGACCGCCGTGGCACACGCGCGTGAGGGCCAGACGATCATCCTTACGTCCACGACCTTTGTCGGGACGACACGGGAACTGCTGGTAGAGCCGCTCGAGAAGCGCGGGATGCGGGCCGGCACGGACGTGTTCGTGGCCTTCAGCCCCGAGCGTATCGACCCGGGAAATCACGACCACCGGCAGCGCGAAACCCCGCGGGTCGTTGGCGGGGCTACGACGGCGTGCACCCAGCGCGCGGCCGCTGTCGTGCGCCGCCTGACCGATGTCGTTTACCTGGTGAGCTCACCCGAAGCAGCCGAGGCGACAAAGCTTTACGAGAACATCTTCCGCGCGGTCAGCCTCGCGCTGGCGAACGAGTTCGCCGACGTCTGTGGCGCGCTGAAGCTCGATCCGATCGAGGTAACCCTCGCGGCCGGAACAAAACCGTACGGTTTCCTCGGGGCGTTCCCCGGGCCCGGCGTCGGCGGGCACTGCATTCCGTGCGACCCCTATTACCTGCTCTGGCAGCTGGGCCAGCAGGATCGGACCGCGCCGCTGATCGAGCAGGCGATGAGGCTGATTGATCTTCGCCCCCGACGGGTGATCGATCGCGCGGCCGAGGTGCTCGCCAGCACCGGCCGGGAACTGGCCGGGGCAAAGGTGATCGTCGCTGGGGTGAGCTATAAGGCAGGCGTCGCCGACCTGCGCGAGTCACCTGCGCTGCCGATCATCGACGGGCTGATCAGCCGGGGCGCGGACGTGCATTACTACGATCCGCTGGTCCCCGAGGTGCGGCTGCCGGGCGGACGGCGGGCACAAACCACGCCGACGCCGCGGGGGGCGGACTGGGATCTGGCGATCATCCACACGGTGCACCCGGGCGCCGACTATTCGTGGGCACACGACTGTCCGCACGTCCTCGACGCGACCTACCAGTTCGACGGCGTGGCCCGTCGCGCGGTGGTCTGAGCGGCCGGGACAGCGATGAGAACCATTCTGGGCGAGGTCGACACCAGCACTCCCGCCGTCGTGCTGAAACTCGACGCCAACGTCATGCATCACGGCGGGCTGGGTGCCATCCGCACGCTGGGACGGCTCGGCGTGCCCGTCTACGGGGTGCACGAAGGGCCGTTGGCACCGGCGGCAAGCTCCCGCTATCTGCGCGGCCGCTGGTTCTGGCGGCCGGACCCGGAGGATACCGAACGGCTGCGCGAGGGTCTGCTGCGGCTCGCCCGGCAGATCGGCCGCCCGGCGGTACTGATTCCCACCGATGATGCCGGCGCGATCTTCCTCGCCGAGCAGGGCGGCTGCCTGCGGGACTGGTATCACTTCCCTGCTCCGCCGCCGGATCTGCCGCGCAAGCTGGCAGGCAAGTACTCGCTGTACCAGCTTTGCCACGAGCTGAACGTGCCGTGCCCGCAGGCCTGCGTGCCGACATCAGCCGGCGAGGCGGATGAGTTCGCCGCCCACGTGGGTTTCCCGCTGATCGCGAAGCTCGCCACCCCGTGGAAGAAGGAGCGGCACGGAACCCCTAAGCTCCGCAGCACCTCGATCGTCGGCGGCGCGGCCGAACTGGCCGAGATCGCCCGCACCAGCGAGCTCGCTGGGGTCGGCCTGATGCTGCAGGAATTCATCCCCGGCGGCCAGGGCCACGACTGGTTCTTCCACGGGTACTGCGACGCCGGATCCGAGTGCAGGCCAGCGTTCACCGGGGTGAAGGAACGCTCCTACCCTGCTCACGCGGGCCTGACCAGCCTGGGCCGGTCGGTCTCGAACACAAGCCTGCGCCGCCACGTCACCCGGCTCCTCGCCCGGCTCTCCTACCAGGGCATCGTCGACCTCGATCTTCGTCTTGACGCCAGGGACGGGCAGTACAAGCTCCTGGACTTCAATCCGCGCGTCGGTGCGCAGTTCCGCCTCTTCCGCGATGCGGCGGGCGTTGACGTCGTGCTCGCCGCCTACCTCGACCTGACCGGCGCCGCGAACAGAGGCCGTGACCGTGCGGGCAGCGGCCACGGCGCCAGCAGCGGCCAGGTTGACGACCGCAAGTTCCTGGTGGAGAACTACGACCCGATCAGTGCGCTGCGTTACTGGCGCGACGGTGAGCTCGGGCTGCGCTCCTGGGCCGCGTCCATGCGGGGAGTCAGCGAGACGGCCTGGTTCGCGCGCGATGACCTGCGGCCGTTCGGGCTGATGTGCGTGCGGATGGCGTCGCGGAGCGTGACACGGCCCTTCGCGCGGGGCGGCCACCGCGCGGCGCCGACTGAGCCCCGATACCGCCGCGGCCGCGCGGCGGCGACGCAACCATCCCCGACCGTCATGCAAACCCATCCGCGCGGAACGCGCAGGGAGGATCAACCGGCATGAACTATCCCATCGACTGTGCCGACACCGCGATCATAGGCGCGGGTCCGTACGGGCTGGCGCTCGCCGCGCATCTTCGCCGGGCGGGTGTGCGTTTCCGCCAGTTCGGCCTGCCGATGCTTCCGTGGCGGTCGGCGATGCCACGCGGAATGTTCCTTAAATCGCAGGGCTTCGCCTCGAACATCTCGGATCCGGAGGGCACGCACACGCTGGAGGCATTCTGCGCCCAATCCGGCCATCCGTACGCGCATTACGGCCTGCCGGTTCCACTGGACACCTTCGTTGCCTACGGCCAGTGGTTTCGTGCCAACCTCGTGCCCGATCTCGAGGAGGTAACCGTCACCAAGCTGACCCGGCACGACGGCCATTACGAACTCGGCCTCGCGAACGGCGACCGCGCCACCGCCCGCACGGTGGTCATCGCCGCAGGTATCGAGCACTTCGCCCATGTGCCTGAGCCGCTGTCCGCGCTGCCCGCCGCCGCGTGCACCCATAGTTCGGCACACGTCGACCTGGGCGCCTTCCGTGGCCAAAGCGTCATCGTCGTCGGCGCCGGCCAGTCGGCGCTCGAGTCCGCCGCCCTGCTGCACGAGAGCGGAGCAATCGTGCAGGTGGTGGTGCGAGAGTCGGGTGTGGCGTGGAACGGGGAACCGCTGGAACCATACCGGCCGCTGATGCAGCGGCTCATGGAACCAGAGGCGGGGCTCGGTTCGGGGTGGACGACGTGGTTTTACTCCACTCACCCTGAGCTGTTCCGCCACTTGCCGGAGTCGGTCCGTATCCACCGTGCCCGCACCGCGCTCGGCCCTGCGGGGGCCTCCTGGCTGCGCAGCCGGGTGGACGGGAAAGTCCCCATAATCACCGGCCACGCCGTAATGACGGCACAGGCCGAAGCGGACGGCGCCGTGCTTGGCCTCGCCGCCCGCGGAGGGAACCACAGGGAACTCGCCGCCGAGCACGTCATCGCGGCCACCGGTTACCGCACTGACCTGCGCCGGCTTCCGTTCCTCGGCCGGGATCTCCGCCGCCAGCTGAAGACGGTGGGGGGCACGCCAGCGGTCGGGCGTGACTATCAGTCATCGGTGCGCGGGCTGTATTTCATCGGCCCGGCCGTCGCTCCGACCTTCGGCCCGGTCATGCGCTTTGTGTACGGCACAGACCACGCGGCGCCCGTGGTGGCGAGGCGGCTGGCGAGCATGGCTGACCACCGGCCGCGCATCACCGCCGGAGCCGCCCGATGAGCGTAACGGAGTTGGTCTCCGGCGAACACCGCGCGGCAGCAAAGGCGGCAGCCAGAGCGGCCAACCATGTGGCGCCGGATACCACGGCGGGCTCGCACTGGTGGGGCCGGCTGGCACCACTTGCGGTGCCTGCGGCCGACGCGGTCGCGCTCGCGGCCGCCGTCACCATCGCCGGGGCCGGCTGGCCGATGGCTGGCTACGCGGCCGCCGTGTTCACGGTGCTCGCGGTCGGCGGCCAGCAGCGGCTCCGGATCTGCCTGCGGACCTCCGACCAGGTCGGGCGGATCGTGGGTGCGGCGGCGCTGCCGCTGCTGATTGCGCTCCCGTGGATGCCGCCCGGCGGCGCCCTGCGCGCAGCCCTGTCCTGTGCGGCGCTGGTGGTGGCGGTTCGCGCCGTCGGCTTCGCCGTGCTGCGCGCCCTCCACCGGCGGGGGCGGTTGATGGAGCACGCGCTGGTGGTCGGCGTCGGCCCGCTCGGCGCCCAGGTCGCACGCCTGCTCGGCGAGCACCGCGAACTAGGGCTTCGGCCTCGCGGATTCGTGGACAGCGCCGACAGCGCCGACAGCGCCGACGCCGGATCGCGCCCGCCGGGGGGCGGCGCGCCCCCCGTGCTTGGCCAGCTTGGCGATCTCGGTCAGGTGATCGCCAGGTTCGGGATCAGCCGGGTCATCCTGTGCCTCCCCGCCCACCGCGACGAGGATCTCGTGCCGGTCCTGCGGGCCTGCCGGATGCTGCGCGCTGAGGTTTGCCTGGTGCCCCGGCTCTACGAGGTTGGCATGGCCGTGCCGACGGGCTGCCTGGACGAGATCTGGGGTATCCCGCTCATTCCGCTGCGCAGGTACGGTCGCGCATGGGTGCGCCTGCGCGCCAAACGCGCTTTCGACGTGGTCGCGAGTGCGCTGCTGCTCGCGGTCCTCGCGCCGGTGATGGCCCTGATGGTGCTCGCGGTATGGCTGCGGTCCGGCAGGCCCGCGCTGTTCCGCCAGGTCCGCGTCACCGGGGCCGGCCGCCGGGCCACGCTCCTCAAGCTGCGCACTCTCAGCCAGCAGGCCGACCCGGACACCCAGTGGGTGGTGCCGGTGACCCAGTGCACGGCAATGGACCGCCTGCTGCGCCGCACGCACCTGGACGAGCTGCCACAGCTGATCAACGTGCTACGCGGGGACATGTCGTTGGTCGGACCGCGACCCGAGCGCCCCTACTTCGCCGCGCGCTTCACGCGCGAGATTCCCGGATACGCCGCGCGCCACCGCGCACCCGCCGGGATGACCGGATGGGCTCAGGTGCACGGCCTCAACGGCGACACCTCCATAGAGGACCGCGCCAGGTTCGACAACTCCTACATCGAACACTGGTCGTTCTGGCTGGATTTGGTGATCCTGGCCCGCACATTCGCCACCTGCATCCCTGGATCCTCACGAGGAGGTCAACAATGAAGGTACTGCACGTCATCACCGGACTTGGCGTGGGCGGCGCCGAGCTTCAGCTGCGGTCCATACTGCAGCACACGCGGCACACGTCCGACGTGGTGACGCTCTACAACGCCGGGCCCGTCGCGGACATGATCCGCGCCGACGGTGGCAACGTGTGCGACCTCGGCATGAAGAGCAACACACAGCTCTCCGCCGTGCTGCGGCTGCGCCGGATGATGCGTGAGGGCCGTTATGACGTGGTCCATGCGCATCTGTACCGATCCCAGATCTATGGCAGGCTCGCCGCCTGGCTGGCGCGGACGCCGGTCGTGGTGAGCACCGAGCACTCGATCGGCGAAACCCACCTGGAACGGCGGCGCATGACCCTCGCGGTCCGCGCACTGTACCTGGCCACCGAGATGCTCTCCGACGTCACGATCGCGGTGTCCGACGCGGTAGCGGGGCGGATGGCGAACTGGGGCGTCCGCGCACGCAAGATGACCGTCATTCCCAACGGCGTCGACTTCGGCCGGGTGTCGTTCGACACGCGGGCGCGGGAGCGAATCCGCAAGGAGTTCGGCATCGGCTCCGGTGAGTACGTCATCGGCGTGCTCGGCCGGCTCGACCCAAACAAGCGGTTCGACCTCGTCATCGAGGCTGCCGTGCCGTTGCTTGATGCGGATACCCGATTGCTGATTGTGGGCAAGGGCGCCGAGCGTGACCACCTGGAGCAGGTGGCCGCCGACGCTGGCGTTACCGACCGCGTGATCTTCGCTGGAGAGCGGCACGACGTCGCCGCGATGCTGTCCGCCCTCGACCTGTTCGTGGCCTCCTCGGCACAGGAGACGTTTGGCCTGTCGGTGCTCGAGGCCCTCGCCAACGGCGCTCCCGCGCTCTACACGACCTGCCCCGCACTTGACGGGATTGACACCGACCGGGCCCGGCAGGTTCCTGGCACGGTCGAGGGCATGCGCGAGGCCCTGGCGGCGGAGGTGAGGGCGGGCCGGCGGCCCCGGGTGTCCCTTACCGCCGTCCGAGACCACTACGGCATCGAGGCGGTGACAGCCCAGATTGACGATCTCTACGAACGGCTCAGCCCGGCGTCACCACCACCGTCGATGCCGGAAAATGCTCCCCAGTCGACGGGAGTCGCAGCATGAAATGCCTCGTCACAGGCGCCGCCGGCTTCATCGGTTCCCATCTGACCGAACAACTGCTCGCGGGCGGCCATGACGTCGTCGGGCTCGATGACCTGAGCACCGGACGGCTGCGGAACCTCGGCGCGGTAGCGGATCACCCTCGCTTCCGGCTGGTGGTTGGCTCCATCCTCGACGCCGCGCTGCTTGATGAACTCGCCGCCGGAGCGGCAACCGTCTACCACCTCGCAGCGGTCGTGGGCTCGTTCATGATCCGGGACCGCAGCCTGCAGAGCCTGCACACCAACATCCACGGCACCGATAACGTCATCGACGCGGCCAGCCGGTACGGCGCGCGGCTGCTGCTGGCTTCCACCAGCGAGATCTACGGCAAGAACGACATAGTCGGGCTGCGTGAAGGAGACGACCGCGTCATCGGCTCGCCGCTGAAGTCGCGCTGGTGCTATTCGGAGGCCAAGGCCGTCGACGAGAGCCTGGTCGACGCGTACGTGCGCGAGCGTGGCCTGCGGGCGGTCATCGTGCGCCTTTTCAACACGGTCGGGCCACGCCAGACCGGGCACTACGGGATGGTCATCCCCCGGTTCGTCCGGCAGGCGCGCCGCGGTGAACCACTCACCATTTTTGGCACCGGCACGCAGGTGCGCTGCTTCTGTCACGTGCACGATGTGGTGCCAGCCATGATCCGGCTGGCCGAGTCGGATCGCGCGCTCGGCCAGGCGGTCAACGTGGGCAGCTCGCAGCAGATCTCCATCTCCGGGCTCGCCCGGAAAGTGATCGCCGCCACCGGGTCGCAGAGTCCCGTCGTGCACGTGTCCTACCTGGAAGCGATGGGCCCGGGTTATGAGGACACGATGCGCAGGGTGCCGGACTGCAGGCTCGCGCGGGAACTCGTTGGCTTCACGGCGTCCCGGACGCTCGGCGACATCATCCAGGAAGTGATCGAGGACCAGGAATCCGAGGCCCACCGCGAAGCGGCCGCAGTCATGTGACGGCGAGCCGGTGCGAGGCGAAAAGACACTTCTCACCCGGCGGCCCCCGGCTCGCGCCAGGGCCTACGCCGGCCGCCGTCGACGGCTCTGGCCGCGGCGGCGCCGCACCGTGCCCCGGCGCCCCGTCCTCACGCTGGCCACCAGCACGGACACGCCGCCGGTCGGCCGCCGGTCCCGGCTGCCGCGCCTGCTCGCCACCCTCGCCTGGCCCGCGCTCGTGCTGGCCGGCGGAGCGCTGGTGGCCCTGACCGTGTACCCGAACCCGCACAGCGCAGCGCCGCCGGGAAAGCAGGTAATCGCCTCCCTGCCGTACTGGAGCCTCGACCATGGGACAGGCACGGTGTTGTCGAACCGGCGCACGTTCACCGAGGTCTCGCCGTGGATTTACGGGCTGGACGACAGCGGGCGCATCGTCGCTCAGTACAGTCCCGGCCAGGCCGCCGCGGTCGCCGGCCAGCTTGGCCAGCTGCGCGCCGCCGGTGTGCCAATCGTGCCGACCATCGCGAACATCACCCACGGCAACTGGTCATACCACCCTGTCGCCCGCGTCCTGCACAATCCGGCGCTGATGGCCCGTCACATCGCGGCGATCGTCGCCCTGGTAGAGGAGCATCGATACGCCGGAATCGACATCGACTACGAGGACCTGCGCGCAAGCGACCGTGCCGCCTTCACCAGCTTCGTGACGCGCCTCGCAGCGACCTTGCACGCGAAGGGAAAGACCCTTTCCGTCGCGTTGTTCGCAAAAACCACGAATGCGGGAACGGATCCGCGCAACATAGCGCAGGACTACGCGGCGATCGGCCGGGCCGCCGACCAGGTACGGCTGATGTGCTACGACTACCACTGGACGACGTCGCCGCCCGGACCGATCGCCCCGATCTGGTGGGTCCGCGAGGTGGTGCGTTACGCCAAGACCCAGATACCCGCGCACAAGATTATTCTTGGCATACCGTTGTTCGGCTACGACTGGGTGGGCCACAAAGCCATACCAGTGAGCTGGCTGCAGGCCTTCCGGCTGGCCACCGAGCACCACGTGCGGCTGCATTTCGAAGCCTCCAGCCAGGCGCCCTGGTTCGACTACACGGACAAGGCGGGCCGCAAGCACCAGGTGTGGTTCGAGAACGTCCCGAGCTCCAAGGCCAAGTTCGGGGTAGCCCTCGGCTCGGGCGTGGGCGGCGTGTACCTGTGGATTTACGGCTACGAGGACACCGGCACGTGGGCCGCGCTGCGCCACACCCTCCCCATAGCACGGCACTCAGCCCACCCTCCCGCGTCACGGCCGACCCCATGATGCCGTGGTGGGGCCTTGCCATTCTCGTGCTCGGCGCGAATTTCGCGTTGTGGGGAACGATTGGCGCGCTGCGGCTCGCCGGCGCGATGCTGGCCCGGCTGCGCGGCGCGGTGGCGGGCCGAGTGCCACGCCGCGGCAGCCGTTCGGAATCCAAAAACGTCGTGGCCGACCACGCTACCGGCACGTCGCTTCGGCGCCCGCTCACCGTGGCCGATGTCGCGGTACTCATCCCGGCGCACAACGAAGCCACCGTGATCGGGGACAGCCTCCTCGCCATCATGGCTCTGGTGCCGCGCGAGAACGTGCACGTCGTGTCGGACGGATCGACCGACGCCACGGTGGAGATCGCGCTGAGCACCGGCGCGAGAGTGATCAAGACGCGTAGCAACGTTGGCAAAGCGGGTGCGCTGCAGGAGGCGATCCGCCGCTTCAAGCTCATTGACCGGTTTGCGGTTGTGATGCTGCTCGACGCGGACACCCGGGTGCGACCCGGCTACTTCGCGGCGGCGCTGCCGATGTTCGACGATCCGAAGGTCGCCGCGGTGGCCGGGTGTGTCAAGACCGCGCGCGACCGGAACCTCTCCGCCACCGGAAACGTGCTGGTCGCACACCGCCAGCGGATCTACGCGATCGGCCAGCGCGTGCTCAAGTTCGGCCAGACGTGGCGGTACACGAACGCCACCCACATCGTGCCGGGCTTCGCCAGCATTTACCGGGCCGAGGTGCTCCCGCAGATCGAGATGAACCCACCCGGGCTGGTGATCGAGGACTTCAACATGACCTTCGAGGTCTACCACAAACGGCTGGGCAAGGTCGGTTTCAACCTCGGCGCCGTCGCGGTCACCCAGGACCCGGACACTCTCGGTGACTATGTGCGCCAGACCAAGCGATGGGCCCTGGGCCTCTGGCAGACAGTCCGGCGCCATCCGCCGCGGGCGAACCTGTTCACCGCCATGCTGACGCTGCTGCTACTCGAACTGGTTACCGCGAGCATGCTGTTCCTGCTCCTGCCGCTGTTGCTTGTCATCCTCGCGATCCCGGATCTGGAACCGGCCGCGCTGTCCTGGCCAGGTTTCGCAACGGTGCATGCCGTCGTCGCCGCGCACGTGAACTTCCATTCCGTGCTGTTGGGCGTCGTCGTGCCCGACGCCGCGATGACGTGTGTCGCGGCCGCACTCGAACGTCGGCCGCGCTTGTTGCTGTGCGGCCCTTTCTTCCCGATCCTGCGGGTGATCGACGCCTTCATCGCGGTCACCGCGGCGCCGCTGGCGTGGCTGGTGAAGTCGAGCGGCCGGTGGAAGAGCCCGGCGAGACGCGCGGTGGTCGACGAGATGCCCGCGAGCACGCAGATCGCGCTCACCGCGGACGACACGCGGGCCGGCCCGCGGGCCGGCGCGCTCACCGCGGATGGCACACCGGTCGGCACGCGGGCCGGCCCGGCGGATGGCACACCGGTCGGCGTGTTCACGGCGGACGGCACGCGGGTCAGCGGAGGTCGCGATGTGCAAGCAAGCTGACAACGGCGCGACTCGTAAGAGTGAAGTGGCACATTCCGAGCGCTCGCATGAGAACGCGGTCATGCATCTGGACGAGGACATACCCGCCGCGACCGTGCACAGTGGATCCGTGGACGTCGTGCGATTGCTGCTGGTGGATGACCATTTGATGGTCACGGAGGCCCTGGCGTCCCGGTTGTCCGCGGCGCTTGATTTCTGGGTGGCGGGCCGCTGCGCCGCGAGCGACCCCAGCCTGATCGACATTGTCCGCGGGCTCAGGCCGGATGTCATCACGATCGAGATCGAGCCACTCGCTTCGGAAGCGGCAGCGGTGGTGCGGCGTCTGCTGGCGGCCCGGCCGACGGCGCAGGTGGTGGTGCTGAGCGCCGACCACAACGTCGCGCACGCGATCGAGGTCGCCAGAGCTGGGGCGGCGGCTTGGGTGGCCAAAGAGCAGGGTGCGGGCGAGCTGGAGAGCATACTGCGCGGTGTGTGCCGTGGACACTCGTGGTTCCCGCCGGAGATGCTCGGTGAGATCTTGCGGGAACTGCGCGCCGACATCAGCCGCGCGAAAGATCATCATGATCCGCTCGACGTGCTGAGCCCACGCGAAAAAGACGTTCTGCTGAGCATGATGGACGGCAAGCGCGGCTGGCAGATCGCGGAGGAACTGCTGATCTCGACCGACACCGTGCGTACCCACACCCGCAACATCTTCGCCAAACTTGATGTGCACAGCCGCCTGGAAGCGGTCAGCGTGGCGTTGGCGTCCGGGTTGCGACCGGAACCGGCCAGATGAGTGCCCCGCTGCGCGTGGCGACGGTGATCACCCGACTTGAGGGCGGCGCGGGCATGCTCGCCCTCCGTGGGGCAAGGGCCATGGATTCCGGCGCGTTCCAGCAGACGATCATCACCGGCAGCGGGAATGGCCTCGTGCGCGCCGCCGCAGAGGCCGGTCTGGAGGTCCTGCTCGAGCCCGCCCTGCGCGCGCCCATCAGCCCGCGAAGCGACGTCGTGGCGCTGTTTCGGCTGTACTCGTTGTTCCGCGAACGGCGGTTTGACGTGGTGCACACGCACTGCGCAAAGGCCGGCGCCGTGGGCCGCCTCGCCGCGCACCGCGCGGGCATCGCGAGGGTCGTGCACACCTTCCATGGATTCCCCTTTCATGAATTCCAGTCAGCGGCCCGCCGACGCTGTTATGTGTCCATCGAGCGGCGCCTTGGCCGCATCACAGATGTGGCGCTCTGCGTGGGCAGTGGTGTCGCCGTCGAGGCGATCCGGCGCGGCCTGGTCGCACCGGAGCGCATCCGCACCATCGGCGTGACCGTGGATGGCGCAGGTGGCGTAAGTGGCGTGAGTGGCCTGGATGGCGTGAATGGCCGGGATGGCGCGGGAGCCTTCGCCACAAGCACCTCCACGCCGACGCCGCAGGCGCGGCAACGTGCCCGCCGCGCGCTCGGCCTGCCGGCCGACGCCACGGTGGTTGGCGCGGTGGGCCGCCTCACATACCAGAAGGCACCCGAGCACTTCCTCGCGGCGCTGCAGGCGCTGCGGCGGCGCAACGTGGTGGGCGTTTGGATCGGAAGCGGAGAGCTTTCCGGGCGGGTCCGTCGCCTGGCCAGTGCCATGCCCGCAGTCCGCGTCGTACTGGCCGGCGAGCGGTCCGACGTGCTCGACCTGCTCCCCGCCTTCGACGTCTTCGCCCTGCCGAGCCGTTATGAAGGACTGCCGACGGCGGTCGTAGAAGCGATGGTCTGCGGCATACCGGTCGTGGCCACAGCGGTCAGTGCCGTGGCCGACGTCGTGATGCCCGGCGAGACCGGCTTGCTTGTGCCGCCGGACCGTCCGGATCTGCTCGCCGATGCCATACGTCACCTGCTCGACTCGCCGGAGACCGCGACCCGACTCGCGGCGGCAGCTCGCTCACATATCGGTGCGCGTTATAGCGTGGCCGCGCTGCGCGATGCCCTCGCCGCCGCATATGCCTCGCCGGAGCCGGTTGACCGTTCCGCGCCGTCCCGGCTGCCCTCCGCCACAAGCGTGCGGTAGACGACCCGGAGCCGCCTCCGGCCGACCGGGTATCGGTCTGCCGGACGCCTAACGCACATGCCCTGGCGATCCGACTTGGTCCACCACACAGCCCAGGCTAGGTGCCCTCGCCAGTCGCCCGTGGGCGGTCACCAGGGGCACCGCCAGCACGACCGCGAGGGCGACGTAGAGCCCGTCGTAGAAGCTCACATTGTCCGGCAACGCCCAGGCCCCCCGGGCCAGGGCGCCGGTCATCTGGTGGCGGTGGTCGACGAGCGGCCCACCGAAGTGCAGGAGCGCCTCAGCGTCGGCTGCCGCGAGGTCACCGCGCAGCGCACGCCGGCGCAGCACGTTTCCCACCTCAGCGTCAATCAGGTGCGGGGCATGGCACACCTCGGCACCAAGGCGCCGACGCAAGCTAGCTGCCCCAGCGGATCTCCCGAGCAGAGCGATGACCATCCCCGAGGCGTCGATAACGAGGGCCACAAGGACGCCCGGTCAGCGCCGCTCGGCGGCCAGATCCTCGCCGGACCGCCTATGAGCGCCACTCCGGGCGGACCGACACGGCTGTGTCCGTGCCGCACCGAACGACTTTTCCACGGAGGGCTGACGCCGGGCATCCAAGCTCCCGCAGGTTGAGTAGTTCGCTCTGGTGGGTCGCCCATGACTGGACCAGGTTGGTGGCATGTCCACACGCTCAGGGCCGCAGCGCGCGGGGGCGGGGTAGCGGACTCGGTGACGCTCCGACACGAAGCGCAACCAAGGTGCAACTGGCAGGAGAACCGCGCGGCTACCATCGCGAAACACCGTGGATTCATGAACTCAGGCGAAGCGATGGACCCATACCCCGAGAGGCGGGGTAAGCGCGACCGCAGGTCCTCCGACAACCATGACACCCTTGCGGTTCGGGGCTTGCTCCACGACCTCGGGCACGAAGTGACAACGCTTTCCTACCTGGTCGAGTCGATGCGTGCCGAGCCGGGACTTCCCGCCGCGGTCGGCGCCCGGATGGAACTCCTTTCGCTCGAGGCCTCCCGGCTGCTCGACATGGTTTTCCGCGGGCTCTCCGGTGATCACGAGCGCCGACCGGCCGATATCGTCGATGTCCGCGCTCTAGCGAGTCAGGTCGCGCAGCTCGCTGGGACCAGGCACGGGCCTTGCGTGACGATCCGCCCCGGGCCGGACGTGCGCGTCCAGGTGAGTTCCGTCCTGCTGTGGCGGGCACTGTCCAACGTGGTCGGCAACGCGGCGCGCGCCGCCGGTCCTGCCGGGCGCGTCGAGCTGGTGATCGGCCGCGCACCTCGCAGCGCGCACTCCTCCGGCGCCATCATTTCCGGCGCCATCATCGAGGTCATCGACAATGGTCCCGGCTTCGGTCTAGGCCCACCGGGGAAGGCATCGCTGGGCCTCGACGTCGCAAGATCACTGCTCAGGTCCTGCGGTGGCGGCCTTGAGATCTCCACCCCTGACGCTGGCGGGACGCAGGTCCGCTTGGTCCTTCCCGCTTCCTGCGACGTGACGGGCGCGCGGGCGGAGAGCGGGGCACGGAGCGATATCCGGGGGGCGGGCCATGAGCGCGGCTGATCTCGTTCTCGGTGACGACCACACCGTGTTCCTTGACGCCCTATCCACGGTGCTGGTGCAGCGTGGGTTCAGGGTAAAAGTGGCCCGCACGGCCGCGGAAACCATCGAGTCGGTTCGCGAGCAGCAGCCAGATGTATGCCTCATCGACCGTCATTTCGCCGATGACGACGGCGTCGATGCCATCGCGAAGATGCTCGCGGCCAGCAGCCGGACGAAGGTCCTCGTGCTGAGCGCTGACGCGGACAACGACGGGGTACTGCGCGCGTTGCGGGCAGGCGCAGCCGGCTATCTGCACAAAACCCGGGGCGTATCGGCGCTCGCCGCGGCGATCGACCGCGTATTGCGCGGCGAGGTGGTGGTCAACGTGCCGAAGACCGCGACCGTCCGGCAGTCGACGCGGGGGGACGACGCACACCGGCTCGCCTCTTACCTCACTGGCCGGGAGCGGCAGTGCCTCGGACTGCTGGTAGAAGGGCTCGACACCGCAGCCATGGCGACGAAGCTCCATGTTTCCCATACAACAGTGCGCACGCATGTTCAGGCGATTTTGACAAAGCTCGGCGTCCACTCGCGGCTGGAAGCGGCATCGTTCGCCGTGCGTTACGGGCTGCTCGAGGACGATGGGGCGCGCGCACGCCGTACGCGCTCGAGTTTACGCCGGCTCTTCAGCGCCTTGGCCGCCCTCGCCACCGCCGCTCGATGGGTGTAGAGGCCGCCCAGGCCCGCTGCACCGCCTATCAGAATCACCACCACGCCGAGAAACATTGCGCGGCCGAACTGCGAGGCGGGCGCGATGCTGTAATCGTCGGTGGTCAGCGAGCCGACCGAGAACAAGGCTAGTCCGAAGCTGAGCCCGTTCACGCCGACCGGAACGGCAGGAGTCTGCCACGTCGCGAGAGTCCAAGACGTGGCGGGCGAAAGGTAAGGGCTCGAGGTCCAATACACCCATCTGCCGGAAGACGTCCGGTAATAGACGGCGTACTGCGTTCGGGCCGAGGACTTGTACCACGCGCCGAGTACGTAGGACTTGCCCGCCACGACCGGCAACGAGCAGGCCCCGAGATCGAACCGCTGCAGCAGCTTGGCATCCCCGCTGGTGTGGCTCGAGGTGGTAATGCGTGCTGCCCACCGGCCACCATGTGCGTCACGCGTCCTTTGCCACCGGGCGGCGTTGCGGCCGTAACTACCTCGCATCCAGCATTTGGCAAGGTCACCGGGACCGGCGGATTCGAGCGCGGGATTCCCGGCACCGGAGTTGCCGGTCAGCTCGAAAGATCCGTTGACCACGCCATGCGCGCCGGCCGTGGCCACCCCGACCTCGCCCGCGTCCCGGCCGTTGACGACCTTAGCCACGGTCCGCACGATCGTGCCAAGGGACTGCCGCCGCGAGAGCCAGTGCGCGAAGGCGGCGAACGTGTCCGGGGCGATCGACAGCCGGCCGCAGGAACCGCCGCTGCACACGTCATGAAAGACCAGGGGCACCCATCCACCACCGTTACGCTCAGCCGTGGTGATCACATTTTCCAGATCGCCTAGCGTCCAGGACGTATCGACCTGACCGGGAGTCCGGATGGCGTAGGGATTCACCGGCGGGATGCTTTCCGCCGGCGTACACGAAGGGCACGGACCCGACCGAAGGCCGCTGCCAATGCGCGCACTGTCGTATCCGCAGGCTTGCACGATCGCCTCGACCGAAGGGTTGTGCGCCGCGTAGGGGTATGCGAACGACCTGACGCTGAAGCCCCAGCGGGTGAGAGTATCCCTGCTCATGCACGCCTGGCGGCGAGCTTCGGCCGTGGCGACCTTGGTCAAGTCGAGATGCGACACCGTGTGTGCGCCGATCTCGTTCCCGCCCGCCGCGATCTCGCGAAGGTTGGCGCGGGTCAGGTAACCGGGTGTGCCGACCGCTCCAGCGATGATGTAGAACGTACCGCGCATTCCATACGTGCTGAGCACCTGCGCGGCGCGCAACTGATCGGCCTCGCCGTCGTCGAATGTGAAGCTGACGACGGTCTGGCCGGGCTCGCGAGCCGCTGCCTGCGCGCGCGACGCCGCACCAGTCGCTGCGCACGATGCGAGCAATGCCGCGAAGGCGAGCATGAACGCCACGTAGCCGCCGCGCCTGGTCTTCGAGCCCGCTCGTCGTCGCACCCTCTGGCGCACGGCATCGTCCCTCCACTGTCACCGATGAGGCTCCAGCGCACTAGCCACTTTAGGCACACGGCCCGATTGGGTTACTCCCTCGCACGGGTGACACGTGTTACTCAGTTCGTATGAGGAGAGGCTGGCAGGTGACCGAAGACCTCCGGACCGTCATGATGGACCGGTGGCCAATTACGCGGCTGGGTCGAACCGCAAGAGAATGACCGGCACCGAGCGGCGGGAGCAGTTGCTCGACATCGGCAAGAGGCTGTTCGCGGAGCGGGGCTTCGAAGGCACATCCATCGAGGAGATTGCCGCGCAAGGGGGCGTCTCCAAGCCGGTCGTGTACGAGCACTTCGGTGGAAAGGAAGGCCTGTACGCGGTCGTTGTGGACCGGGAGGTGGAGCGGCTTCTCAGCACGGCCACCAGCATTCTCGGCGGCGACCACACGAGGCAGAAATTCGAGGCGGCGGCGGTAGCGCTGCTTCAGTACATCGAGGACAATGCGGACGGCTTCCGCATCCTTGTCCGCGACTCTCATCCCGCCTCTGGGTCGGGCACGTTCGGCAGCCTCATCAGCGACATCGCGAGCCAGGTCGAGTACATCCTCGGTGACTTCTTCGAAGCGCGGGGATACGACCCTAAACTCGCGCCGATGTATGCCCAGATGCTCGTGGGGATGGTTGCGATGGCCGGCCAGTGGTGGCTCGACGCCCGCACCCCGGATCTGGAGGTGGTCGCCGCCCACCTGGTCAATCTGGCCTGGAATGGCCTGTCCAAGCTGGAGGCCAGACCGCAGATTTCGCCCGGGGCCACCAGACGGGCACGTTAGCGCCAACTGGAACGTGTACCAATGCCTGATCCCGGCAAACGGCCGTGAGCCCCATGGATGGGCCAGAACAATCGGACGCGATGCAGCGGAGCCGATGGGCCGTGCTGGCGGCTTACAGCCTGGTGTCCTCGGCGAATCAGATGCTGTGGCTCACGTTCGCGCCGATTACCACCGTCGCAGCGCGCCACTACGGCGTGTCGGTGAGCGCGATGGGCTGGATGGCGAATGTGTTCCCGCTGCTCTACGTGTTGCTTGCCTTGCCCGCAGGCATATTGCTCGACCGCTCGTTTCGCGGCTGGCTCGGTTTCGGCGCCCTGCTCACGGCGGCTGGAGCGCTGCTTCGGCTCGGCGGTGGCTATGACCGTGTGCTGGCGGGTCAACTGACCATCGCGATTGCGCAGCCGTTCGTTCTGAACTCCCTGACGAAATTGGCCAGCGTGTACCTCGGCCGCAGGGACAGGGCGACGGGCATCGCGCTCGGTTCGGCAAGTATCTTCGGTGGGTTCGTGCTCGCGCTCGTCCTCGGCTCCGTACTCAGCCACTCGCGCCAGATCGGGTTGCTGCTGGACATCGGCGCGGCTTATGCGTCCGCTGGAGCCGTAGCCCTGCTCATCACCCTGCGGCATCCAGGTTGGGTGAAGGGAGCCGTGTCGCTCGCCACTGGCCCGCAGCGGCTGCGCATCGTCTGGTCGGACCCTGTGATGCGGACTCTGGCCGGCCTCGTGCTCGCCGGGTTCGGAGCCTTCGTGGCGATGTCCACCTGGCTGCAAGCGCTGCTCAAGCCCGCAGGTGTCTCCTCGTCCGCCGCCGGTGCACTGCTCGTCGAGCTGGTACTGGCCGGCATGGTGGGTTCGGTGCTTCTGCCGCCGCTCGTCGCCCGCCGAAGCGCCGAGGCGCTGCTACTGCGGATTGTGTTGCTCATAACGGCGGCTGGCTGCGTCGCGCTCGCCGCGTGGCCGGGCGTCGTAGTGGGTGCCCTGACCATGCTCGTCGTCGGAACCTTCCTGCTCAGTGCGCTGCCGGTGGTTCTCGAGATCGCCGAGCGCCGCGCTGGAAGCGCGGGCGCCACCGCAGCAGCACTGCTCTGGCTGGCCGGTAACGCCGGCGGGCTCATCGTCGCGCTCATCGTGCAGGCCTTGGTCTCCGAGCCCGCCGCCGCCTTTGGCGTCATGGCGATCGCCGTCGCGGTCGTGCTGCCGCTCACCGGCCGGAAACGACTTGGCGGCCAGCTCGCGCCTCACGATTCGGGCACGACTGAGCAAACAGTCAGTTAACCAAAGATGGCTATAGTGCGTCGTGTCCGGCGATGTGCGGCATATGCGGCAAGACAGCACTCAGGAACAACCATCCAACGGAGGGACGCCGTGCCCCGGGGGCTTCGCGAATTCACGCTCGACCGGAGCTTCGCCACCACGGGTGCCCGTGCCATCGAGGGTCCAGGGGCCAGCGCGGCCTGGCCGTACCTCGCAGGCGCGCTGCACCCACGATTCCAGGTGGCAGCTGACCGTCCCTTGGCCGTACGGCGCGTCTGGCTCGACACATTCGACTGGCGCCTCTACCGGGCTGGGCTCGGGCTCGAATACATCTCCCGCCGGGGGTTCGCCGAACTCTCCCTCGTTACCCGCGAGGGCACCAGGATCGTCTCCACCACGGGGGCGATGACCTGGCCGGGACTTTCCGACACGCTGCCCCGCGGACCGCTTCGTGAACGCGTCGCTCCCGTCGTGGGAATCAGAGCGCTGCTGCCCATCCTGTCGAGCGCGGGCACCATGTGGACCCAGTGTGTGCTCGACAGCGAGAAAAAGACGGTCGCGCGGCTCACCGTTGACGACGGTGTCGTTCAGTCCGGCACCGGCACCGGCACCGGCACCACCGCCGGCACCGGCACCACAATGACCGCGACCGCCTTGCCGACCCGGCTAACAGTCACGGCGGTGCGCGGCTACGACGGGCAGGCCGACCGCATCGGGCGGCTTATAAGCGAACTCCCGGGAATCTCGCCAGCCAGCCGGTCCGCTCTTGATACCGCGCTCGCCGCCGTCGGGCGGAAACCTGGCAGCTACACCAGCAAGGTGGGTGTTCAACTGGCGCCAGCCACGCCAGCAGGCCCCGCGCTCGCGGGGGTACTGCTGCGCCTCCTCGAGATGGCCGAGGCCAATGTTGAGGGCGTCATCCGCGACATAGACACCGAGTTCCTGCACGACCTGCGCATCGCGGTGCGGCGCACCAGATCCGCGCTCAAACTGGCCGGCGATGCCCTGCCCGGCGACATGGCGGTTCGGTTCACACCCGAGTTCAGATGGCTCGGCCAACTGACCACGCCCAGTCGTGACCTCGATGTGCATCTGCTCGGCTTTCAACGCACCGCAGCGGGCCTCATCACAGCGGCGCCGGAGGATCTGCAACCGCTGCACGCCAGCCTGGTGCGCTATCGGGTCACCGAGCGCCGCAGTCTGATCCGCGGTTTGCGCTCGGCCCGTTTCGCGTGCCTGACGCGTGACTGGCGCGGAGCCCTCAGCGGGGTCGTCACCGCACCGGACAAGGCGACGCGCCGATGGGCGGAGCACGGGCGCCAGCCCGTTGCCAATCTTGCCGCGGCACGCATCCGGCGTGCCCACCAGAGATTGGTGAAGACCGCCTCACGTGTGACCCCCGCGTCGCCGGATGATGACTTGCACACCGTGCGCAAGCGTGGCAAGGAACTGCGTTACCTGCTTGAGTTCTTCGCCACACTGCACGAGCCCGCCATCCACCGCGGCGCCGTCAGGGAACTGAAGCAACTACAGGACTGTCTCGGCGAAATCCAGGATGGCCATGTCCAACGTGAGGCGATACGGGCACTGGCCGCACGGATGGTGGAAGATCGTGCCGCGCCCGCCGCGACACTGCTCGCCATGGGTGAGCTGGCGGCCCAGCTCGACGCGGCCGCAAGCGTTGCGAGAGAAGGCTTCGCCAAGCGTTTCGCGCAGTTCACCAGCGCACGCAACACCCAGCGGATCGCGCTCCTCACCAAGGTGGCGGCGTGAGAATCTACGCCACGTACAACATCAAGGGCGGCGTCGGCAAGACGTCGGCCGCCGTTAACCTCGCCTATCTCGCCAGCCGCGAGGGCTGGAAGACCTTGCTTTGGGACCTCGATCCCCAGGCCGCGGCCACCTATCTGTTCCGTATCCGCCCGCGGGTCAAGGGCGGCAGCAAGGCCCTGGTCCACGGGACAAGGCCATTCGACGCCGCCATCAAGGGCACCGACTTCGCCAACCTTGACCTCCTGCCCGCCGACTTCACCTACCGCAGGATGGACCTGCTTCTTGACGCGGCGAGAAAGCCTACCCGGCAGCTCTCACGCCTGCTCGAACCGCTGGCGCGGGATTATGACGTGGTCTTTCTCGACTGTCCGCCGAGTGTCTCGCTGGTCTCGGAGAATGTGCTCCACGCAGCGGACACCTTGATCGTGCCGATCATCCCGACCACGCTATGCACGCGCACCCTTGACCAGCTCACCGGCTTCGTCGGCTCCTTGGAGGCTCACCAGCCGTCGATCCTGGGGTTCTTCTCGATGGTTGACCGGCGCAAGCGCTTGCACCGCGACATCGTGGAGCACCTTCCCGCGGAGCGCGCCGACATAGCCACTGCCGCCATACCCGCGATGTCCTTGATCGAGCAAATGGCGGTCCGGCGGGCCCCGTTGCCGGTCTTCTCGCCCCGCAGCGAGGCCACCCGCTGCTACCAGAAGCTGTGGGAGGAGATCTCGGGTCGCCACAGGTCCGGAGGGAATCGACAAGGGTAGGGGTGGCATTCCCTGTTCTAGGAACGTCGCGAGGAGATGTTGCCGATGCCAGTTCGCCGACTGAACCATGCCGTACTCTACGTTCGGGACGTGTCACGTTCCGTGCGTTTCTACCACGAGACACTCGGGTTCGAGACCACCTACGAGATCGTGGGAAATGCGGCTTTCCTCCGGGCGCCCAACAGCGCCAACGATCATGACCTGGGACTCTTCCAGATCGCAGCTGCCCCGCAGCCACCACAGACCGCAACAGCCGCCATGGCGCCGAGGCCGGGCCTCTATCACCTCGCGTGGGAGGTAGGCAGCCTGACCGAGCTGGCTGACACGCGCCGCAGGCTCACCGACGCCGGCGCGTTGGTCGGCGCAAGCGATCACCGCGTATCCAAGTCGCTGTACGCCAAGGACCCCGATGGCATCGAGTTCGAGGTGATGTGGCGTGTCCCCGCGCAGGCCTGGGAGGACGAGCGCCGCAGAGGCGACATGATTGCCCCACTCGACCTGGATGCTGAACTCGCTCGCTGGGGGGATCTCGTGACCGGAGCCGCCGCGGGCTCGCCGACGTGAGCGCGGCCACCGTCAATCCCGCCACCAGGTCGCAGCGTCTTTCCTTGTCCGCGTCGATCGGTCACAATAGTTACCTACGGGTAGGTTCAGGGTGGTGGCAGCTGTGTGGACCGCCGGCGAGCAACTGGCGAGGAGGATCGCCGCGGCGTGGACCAACGCGACGCTCCATAACACGGTGCGAGTCCCCGGCGGGCGGCGGGCGGTCGGGCGAGGCAGGCTGGTGAGCGCCGTAAGCGGCAGACAATCGAGCAAGGTCCCTAACGGCGATGCGGGTGTGACGCGCCCAGGCATCGCGGCCAGTGGCGATGGCACCGTCGTGACCCAAGCCTTCGCTGCCGACGATGCGCTTGACACTGCGATTGCCGCGAGCGAGCGGCGCGCGGTGACCGCGGCGGCCATTGGCCCCGCGACGGTGCCAAGGAACCGTCCCGCGGCCATGGCCTGGGCGAGGGCAACAACGGCCGCTTCCCGGCTGGCCATGGCGGCGTTGCGGCTCCCGGCCGGGCCTCACCCGGTGCTTGTGGAACGAGATATTCCGGTGCCGATGCCTGATGGTGTCACGCTGTTCGCCGACCGGTATCTCCCCGCCAGCGCCAAACACGCCACCGGGGCCGGCCTGCCGCCGGTGATCCTGGTCCGCTCGCCATATGGACGAAGCCGCTTCGTGGGCCTGGCGTACGGGTACTTCTTCGCCCAGCACGGCTTCCAGTCCGTCGTGCAAAGCGTACGGGGCACGTTCGGGTCCGGAGGCGTGTTCGATCCGCTCGCCAATGAGCGCGGCGATGGGCTTGCGACCGTAGCGTGGCTCAAGACGCAGAAATGGTTCGGTGGCGTCTTCGCCATGCACGGTCCCAGCTATCTCGGCTACTCGCAGTGGGCGATCGCGGCTCACGCAGGCCCGGAACTGCGGGCCATGGCGACGCAGATTGCCGCATCACAGTTCTATGAGGCGGCCTACGTCGGCGGCGCCTTCGCGCTTGAATCCACACTCAGCTGGAGCGACCTCACCAGCCGCATCGAGCGGCCGATTGGTGGCCTGACCGCGCCGGTCCTGTCCGTCAGGCGGGCCAGGCGCGCCGCCATGTCCGGTCGGCCACTGTCCGAACTCGACACGTTGGCCGCTGGCGAGCCGGTGCCGTTCTTCCAGGACATTCTGCGCAACGCGACCGCTGATGGCGCCTACTGGAGGCTGCGGGACCACAGCTCGAGCGTGGGCCGCGTGGAGGCGCCGGTAAGCCTGCTCGGCGGCTGGTACGACGTGTTCCTGCCCTGGCAGCTGCAGGACTACGCGGAGCTACGGCGCGTCGGGCGGCACCCGCGGCTGACGATTGGGCCCTGGTATCACGTCGACCCCCGGCTGCTGCGCGCCGGGGCCGAGGATGCGCTCGCCTGGTTCCGCGCCCACCTCCTCGACGACCCGTCGCGGCTGCGCGAGCAGCCGGTGCGGCTGTTCATCACCGGCGCTGAACAATGGCGCCACTATCCGGACTGGCCGGTGCCAGGGATGCGGCAGCAACGATGGCACCTGCACGAGCGCCACGGCCTCGGGCCGGGGAGGCCAGCGCACTCGGCGCCCGACGCTTACCGTTTCGACCCAGCAGATCCGACGCCTGCCATGAACGGCCCCACGCTCATCGGCAACTCCCAACCCGAGGACAACCGCCGTATCGAGGCGCGCAAGGACGTGCTGACGTTCACCAGCACAGCGCTGTCGTCCGGCCTGGAGATCATCGGCCCGGTGGCCGCCGACCTGTATGTCAGGTCCAACCGCGTGCACACCGACTTTGTGGTCCGGCTCTGCGATGTGGCACCGACCGGTGCGTCGGTCAACGTATGCGAGGGAGTCCGCCGCCTGATACCCGAGAGCCCGTCGCCCGACGCGCATGGCGTGCGGCGGGTGCGGGTGGACCTTTGGCCCGCCGGGCACCTGTTCCTGCCCAGTCACCGGATACGCGTCCAGGTGGCCAGCGGCGCCTACCCTCGGGTTGACCTCAACTCGGGAACTGGCCAGCCCGCGGGCGGGTCGAGCATGGTCGCGGCTGACCAGGAGATCTTCCACGAACCAGACCATCCGTCGGCGATCATCCTGCCAGCAGCGCGCTAACCGCCCCGCACCCCCCGCCGAGCGCCGCTTTAAACCGGAGGGACTGCATACTTGTCACCGGATACAAGGCTGCGTATACTCGCTATAGAATATATGGGACCGGATAAGAGACGGGCCCGGATAAGGGAGGTGAGGGCCGATGATTGGAAGGCGGCGCAAGGTCGCTAACCCGTTGGCGCTTGCCGTTCTGGCCACGCTGCGCGAGCGGCCGATGCATCCATACGAGATGGCGACCACGATGCGTTCGTACGGCAAGGAGCGCAGCATCAAGCTGAACTACGGCTCGCTGTACACGGTGGTAGATAACCTCGCCAAGCACGGCCTCATCGAAGCTATCGGAGCCCGGCGAGAAGGGCGCCGACCGGAGCGGACGGTCTACCAGCTCACGGACCCTGGCCGCGCCGAGCTCGAGGACTGGATGTCCGAGCTCGTCGCCACGCCGGTAAAGGAGTATCCGCAGTTCGAAGCCGCGTTGTCGGAGCTGGCCGTCCTCCCCCCCGCGCGGGTACTCGAACTCCTACGCGATCGTGCGTCAGCGCTGGAGAAGGCCATCGGCGAGGAACGCGCAAGTCTCGACGCACTCCCGTGGCTCCCCCGCCTGTTCGTGATCGAGGCCGAGTACAGCGTCGCCATGCAACAGGCGGAACTGAGCTGGGTTCGTGGCATCGTCAAGGAACTCGAGGACGGATCGTTCCCCGACGTCGACGCCTGGCGGCACTGGCATGAGACCAATGAGGTGCCTGCGGCTGTGGCCGAGGCCGCTGCCCGAGCGGCCGACCAGGCCAAGGACGCCGACGATGGCCGCAGACGATAAGGAGAGCACTACGCCGAACTAACAAAGCGAGAACCGGCCCCCGGGCTCGGTGCGGGAACACCAGTCCGGGGGCCGTGCTCCTCGGAACGGTCCCGCGGGAACGAGATCCGATCGAGGTGTGGCACCTCCAGGATAGTCGGTGACCTCCCGCTGGGCCGGTTCCAACATCACCGATCCACCACTGGAGGTAACCGAGATGAGTGTCCAGGCGGCGACCGCCATCCTGGCAACCGCACCCCCACGCGCCCCGTTTGCGATCGAGGCGCGCGACCTCGTCAAGACCTACGCAAAGCAAGTGCGGGCCCTTGACGGGCTCAGCTTCGCCGTCCCATCGGGCACGGTCTTCAGCCTGCTCGGCCCGAACGGGGCTGGCAAGTCCACCACCATCAAGATCCTCACCACCCTCGCTCAGGCCGACTCCGGCACGGCGTCGGTCGCGGGTCTTTCCGTGCGGGCTAATCCCGCTGCCGTCCGCCACGCCATCGGGGTCGTTGCTCAGCGCTCCGGTGCGGATCCCATGGCGCCTGGCCGGGAGAACCTCCTGCTTTCTGGGCGCATCCAGGGCCTGCGTGGCCGGGACCTAGCACGCCGGGCCGATGAGCTGCTCGGCCGCTTCGGCCTTGCGGACGCCGCCGGGCGCCTCGTGCGGACCTACTCCGGCGGTATGCGACGGCGGCTGGATGTGGCCATGGGCTTGATAAACCGTCCGGCGGTTCTCTTCCTCGACGAGCCGACCGCGGGTCTTGACCCAGAGTCGCGCTCGGCGATGTGGGACGAGATCCGGAGGCTGTCCGGCGCGGAAGGGCTCACCATCCTGTTGACAACCCACTACCTGGAAGAGGCCGACCGGCTGGCCAGCCGGCTAGCCATCGTCGACCGGGGGCGCGTCGTCGCGGCAGGCACGCCGGACGAGCTCAAGGGCGAGCTGCGCGGCGACGCGGTGCACGTCGAGCTCGCCCAACCGACCCACGACGAGCGGGTTCGCACCGCCCTCGAACCAGTGCCCGGCATCCGCGAGATCCGTGTCGATGGCCAGCACCTCAGCACTCGCGCCGACGACGGTGCCAGCGCCGTGCCGACCGTACTGGCCGCGCTCGACGGCGCTGGAATCGCCGTCGCCGCGGTCACGGTGGCCAGGCCCTCGCTCGACGATGTGTACCTCCGCTACGCGGGACGCCGCTTCGCCGACGCCGAGCTGTCCCAAAACCAGTCCCAGCCCACCATCCCGACCAGGGAGTCACGATGACGACCGCCGCACTTCACACCACCTGGATGACACAGCGGCAGATCAAGGCGTTCCTGCGCCAGCCCGCCTACGTTGTCATCAGCCTCATCCAGCCCATGATCTGGCTGTTCCTGTTCGGTTCCCTGTTCCGAAAGGTGGTTCAGCTGCCCGGCTTCGGAACCCAGTCCTACCTGGACTACCTCGTGCCCGGCGTAGTGATCATGAATGCCCTGTCCAGCAGCATGTGGAGCGGGATGGGTGTACTTGAAGAGATCGACCGGGGAATCATGGACCGCTTCCTCGTCCTCCCGCTACGTCGCTCGGCCATCATCAACGCCTTCGTCGTGATGCAAGCATTGTCGACGGCGCTGCAATCGGCGGTCATCGTGCTGCTCGGGCTGGCGGCAGGGGCGAACTACCCGGGTGGCGCGGCCGGGCTACTCGTGTTGATCGCAGCATCCGTGCTGATCTCTGTGGTGTTCAGCTCGCTGTCGAACATTATCGGGATGCTCGCGCGCCAGCGGGAAACCATCATCGGACTGAGCATCTTCCTGCTGCTGCCGCTGACGTTCCTGTCGTCGGCCTTCATGGCCAAGGCGCTCATGCCGCACTGGATCCGCATCCTCGCGGCCGGCAATCCCGTCAACTGGGCCGTCGAGGTCGGTCGCGGAGCGATGAGCGTGAGCGCTGACTGGGCTCACGTGCTCGCCTACGGCGGTGCGCTCATCGCCCTCGCAACCCTCGTGACCGCGCTGTCGGTACGGACCTTCCGGGCCTACCAGAAGTCCGTTTGAGGCGGGTGCCGGCGACCATTGAGTGCCTGGTCGAGGATCGTTGCGGATCCGTAGGGCGACGCAGTCAGCGGAAGTGACACGTCGCGGCAGCCGTTCGGGACCTGCGGGTTTTGGGCATTTTTGAGCTAGAGTCACCGCACCCGAATGGAGGCAACTGTGGCTTTTCGCGTCAGCTCCGAGGTCGGCCGCCTGCGGCAGGTCATCGTTCACCGGCCCGGCCTCGAACTGAGCCGGCTGACCCCGTCCAACGCCGCTGGGCTGCTCTTCGACGACGTGCTATGGGCGCAGCGGGCGCGCGAGGAGCACGACGCCTTTGCCGATGTGCTGCGGGCGCGTGGGGTCACCGTGCATATGTTCGGCGACCTGCTGCGGGAGACTCTCAGCAATCCGGAGGCACGCACGTATGTCCTGGACCGGACGTTCGACGAACGATTCTGCGGGCCGATGGCCATCGACGCGATCCGCAACGCGTACGACGTGATGGACGTGGACACGCTGGTGAACCAGCTGATCGCCGGCATCTCCAAGCGGGAGCTGCTTGACCGGATCGAGGAACCGAGCAGCATCTGGTTCCATTCGCTGGCGCTGGACGAATTCGTGCTCAGCCCGCTGCCGAACCATCTGTATACCCGCGATACCTCATGCTGGATCTACGGCGGCGTGTCGATCAACTCGATGCGCAAAAGGGCACGGCGGCGGGAGACCATTCACTACGAGGCGCTCTACCGCTGGCATCCGATGTTCGCGGGCGAGACCTTCGCTGTCTGGAACGAGGGCAGCGCCTCAGCTCCGGCCACCATGGAAGGCGGCGACGTGATGCCGGTGGGCAACGGCGCTGTGCTCGTCGGAATGAGCGAGCGCACTCAGCCGCAGACGATCGAGATGCTCGCACGCCGGCTGTTCGCTTGCGGCGGTGCCCAGCGCATTGTCGCCATCAACATGCCGAAGGCACGAGCGGTCATGCACCTCGACACCGTCATGACCATGGTTGACCGCGGCGTCTTCAGCAAATACGCAGGGCTCGGCATGCTCCCGTCCTACACGATCGAGCCGGGCGTGGACGAGAAGGAGCTCAAGGTCACCGACCATCCGCCGCAGGACATGCACCGCGCGATCGCCGCGGCGCTCGGGCTCGATGACATCAAGGTGCTCACCCCCACCCACGACGTGTTCACCGCCGAGCGCGAGCAGTGGGATGACGGCTGCAACGTGCTCGCCATCGAGCCTGCGGTTGTCGTGTCCTACGAGCGAAACGTCACCACCAACACGTTCCTGCGGCACAACGGCATCGAGGTGATCACGATCCAGGGCAGCGAACTCGGCCGGGGCAGGGGCGGTTCGCACTGCATGACTTGCCCGATTGAACGCGACACCTGATAGGTGTGAGGCTGACCCAGAGGCTGACCCGGGGGCGCGCCCTCCGTACGCAGCCTCTCGTCTCACGCACGGATCGCCACCGACGACGGGAGAGTTATGGCAGTCAACATGGCAGGCCGAAGCTATGTGAAAGAACTGGATTTCACGCCGGGCGAGCTGCGGTTCCTGCTCAAGCTCTCGGCCGATGTCAAGGCGGCCCGCTACGCCGGCACCGAGCGGCCTCGGTTGACCGGAAGGAACATCGCGCTGATCTTCGAGAAAACCTCGACCCGCACCCGCTGTGCGTTCGAGGTGGCCGCTCATGATCAGGGCGCGCATGTCACCTATCTGGACCCGGCCGGCTCGCAGATTGGTCACAAGGAGTCGATGAAGGACACGGCGCGGGTGCTTGGCCGAATGTTCGACGGGATCGAGTTTCGTGGTGCGAGCCAGGCGGTCGTCGAGGAGCTTGCGGCCTACGCCGGCGTCCCCGTGTGGAACGGGCTCACCGACGAGTGGCACCCCACCCAGAGCCTCGCGGACGTGCTGACCATGTCGGAGCATTGCGAGCGGCCGCTGCACCAGGTGTGTTTTGCCTACCTCGGCGACGCGCGCAACAACGTCGGCAACTCGCTTCTCGTCACCGGTGCGCTGCTCGGCATGGACGTTCGGATCATCGGGCCCAAGCCGCTCTGGCCGCATGGCGACGTCATTGAGCCAGCGCGCAAGATCGCCAGCGAGACCGGCGCGAAGATCGCGCTAACCGAGGGCGTCGCGGACGGAGTCCAGGGCTGCGATTTCCTTTACACCGACGTTTGGCTCTCGATGGGCGAGCCGAAGGAAAAGTGGGCCGAACGCGTCGCACTGTTGCGGCCCTACCAGGTGAACATGGCAGTCATCGAGGCCACGAGGAACCCCCGGGTGCGGTTCATGCACTGCCTGCCCGCATTCCATAACCGGGAGACAGCGGTCGGCGAGGAAATCTACGCAAAGACAGGAATGCCCGCCCTCGAGGTGACCGACGAGGTTTTCGAATCCGCGTACTCGATCGTGTTTGACCAGGCGGAGAACCGGATGCATTCGATAAAGGCGATCATGATCGCTACGCTGGGTGGCTGATCGGGCAGCCCGGTGCTGGGTGGCCCCCAAACGGGACATTGATCATGAAAGTTCGTTGGCCATCATGCGGGTGAGGTCACGAGCGCAGCCCCAGGACATGGTGATGCCAGCGCCGCCGTGACCGTAGTTGTGGCCGACGAGCGTGCCGCTGGGCAGGCGCTCCGCCTCGAGCCTGATCTTCGGGCGAACCGGGCGCAGCCCGACCCGGTGGGCGATGACCTCCGCGTTACGCAGCCGGGGCGCCACGGCGGCGCAGCGATCCACAATGCGCTGGGCGGTATGCGGATCAGGGCTCAGCTCCCAGCTACCGTGCTCCTGCGTTCCGCCGAGCACGACGATGGCGGGATGTGGGAAAAAGTACAGCAAGTCGGACGATCCTTCGCGGGTGTCCTCCCCGATATCGACGAAGAACTCAGTGATCCCCGGATTGCGGACGATCACCGCCTGCCCGCGCACCGGCGTCACCAGCGGATCAGGCACGAGGTGCCGCGCCCCAATACCGGCACAGTTGGCGACCGCCCGCGCACCGGCCGCGGCTTCCGCCAGCGAGCCGACCCCCGCCAGCTCGACCTTCCCTCCGGCCGTGGCAAACCGCCGAGCCAGGTAGCCGAGGTACACAGGCATTTCCACCAGGGGCACCGTCAGCCGCCAGCCGGCCAGATAATCCGCGGGGAGTTCACCGCCGCGGCAGGCTCGAAGACCAGGAACACTTCCTGCCCAATCGGGCAATTCCGCCGTGACCTTGGCTGCCTGCACACCGCTGGCCATGCGGACACCCGTGGCGGCGTCTTCCGCCAGCCGCTCGAACTCGGCGAAGGTCTGGCGGCCCCACACCTGGACGCGATCGCCCTGCTCCACCAGATGGGGGCTCCACAGCGCCCCAGCTGCTACCGACGTCGTCCGTTCCGGCGGCTGTTCGGCCCGGATGACGGCGCGAAGCCCTGCCTCGGCGAGGCAGACCGCCGTGGTCAGGCCCGACACACCCGCCCCGATCACCAGCACGTCACACTCGTCACTGGCCACGTTCACCACGGTAACCCCACGAGGCCGGCGCAACGACTGCCTGCCGAACCGCATCCGCCGCTGCGCGGCGCTCATGAAGAACCAGCAGGGAGTACGCGGGCGACCGACGCGCGTCGTCCCCTGGTGACAGCGGTTCCGTGAACAAAGCCGAACAGAAGCGGAACAGATCGGACGGCTTGAGTGTCGGATTAAGTGTCCACTACCTGCCAGCAGTCAGCGGCGACGGCCCAGGGAGTTGGAGGCGATGAGCGAAACCAGGCACGTTGACAGCGATCGGCGGACGGCGGCGCCCATCAAAGCCAGCAGCACCACCGTAGGATGGGCGGCTCTGATAGCCGTGTGGTTGCTGTGGGGCTCGACCTACGATGCGATCCGGGTCGGCGTGCAGGAGATGCCGCCGCTGCTGATGGCAGGCACGCGTTATCTAATCGCCGGGGCGATACTGCTCCCCATCGCGACTCGCGGCCGCCGGCCGGATGAGCGGCCGTACCGCGTTGCCAGCTGGCGGACCGCCGCCATTACCGGGGGTCTCATGCTTTTCGGCGGCAACGGCCTCGTGTCCGTCAGCGAGCAGACGCTTCCCGCCGGGATCGCGGCGCTGCTGGTGGCGACAGTTCCGCTCTGGCTGGTGGTCCTTGACGCCATCCTCGCCCGCCGGATGATCCGGCCGGTCATCGCGGCGGGGCTGGTGCTCGGATTCGCCGGTGTGGCAGTGCTCGTCCATCCCACCGCGTCGCAGCGGCTCGACGTGGCGGGCGTCGTCCTCGTGCTGATCGCCTCCGCTGCATGGGCCGCAGGCTCGCTCTACAGCCGGAAGGCACCGCAGCCGCGCCAGCCGTTCATCACCACCGGCATGCAGATGCTGGCGGGTGGGCTGATCTTGCTCGTCGCCGGTACGGTGACCGGCGAGTGGGCGCACCTGAACGTCGGTCACTGGTCGTGGTCCGCCCTGCTGGCGCTGGCGTGGCTTATTCTGCCCGGTTCAATCGTGGCGTTGACCGCGTACGTCTATGCGTTGCGGGCGCTGCCCACCTCGACGGTCTCCACCTATGCGTACGTCAACCCGGTCATCGCGGTGCTGATCGCGTGGCCGCTGCTCGGCGAACACCCGTCCGCACAGACGGCGGTGGCGGGGGTCATCATCGTCGCCGCGGTGGCGCTCATCTTGCGGGCCGGTGGACGCCATTAGGGATCCCGAACGGCTGCCGCTTGCGTGACCCCCGTCACGGAGCTGGCACCGCGGCAGCCGTTCGGTACCTGCTGCGGTCGCGCCGTCCCCTGCCGCAGCACTGCGCGGCGGGGCCGCCGAATCCACCCGATGGGGGTGATGATCCGGCTGCAGATCCGTGGGTACGTGTTGTTGTGTCCGGGGATTCCGTAGAGCCGGGAGCCGTGCAGCTAAGGAACGCTTATGAGTGCGGAGCGGGAGCGGATCGAGGGATTCGGGCGGCTCGAAGACGGGTTGCGCCAGGCCAGTGATTGGTACCTATGGGGTCCTTACGTGAGCGAGCGCCAGTGGGGCACCGTGCGGGAGGACTACAGCGCAAACGGCGCCGCATGGGACTACTTCCCCCACGATCACGCCCGTTCGCGTGCATACCGGTGGGGTGAGGATGCCCTCGCTGGCTTCAGCGATGTCAACCAGCGCCTCTGCCTAGGGCTCGCGCTGTGGAACGGGCGCGACCCCATCCTGAAAGAGCGACCCTTCGGGCTGACCGGCCGATGGACGGGGCTGATCGCGGATGTCATCCGCCGCCGGCATGGCTTGGTTCCCTCGCTCGGCGAAGTCATCAGCGGCATCGACGCACGGCCACGGCCATGACCGCTGTCCAGGGCGGGGCGCGCTTGTTCGCGCTGCCGGGGATCCCCTTCCCCCTCGGCGCGACGCCGCAGGAGGGGGGAACGAATTTCGCGGTGGCGTCGAGCGTCGCCGATGCGGTAACACTGTGCCTCTTCGATGACGCAGGCGCGGAAACCCAGATAGCGATGCAGGACTACGACGCGGGAGTCTGGCACTGCCTCGTGCCCGAGGTCCTCGCCGGGCAGGCCTATGGGTACCGCGTTTCCGGGCCCTATGATCCACGCCGCGGATTGCGCTGTAACCCGGCGAAGCTGCTGCTCGATCCCTACGCTCGGGCATTCACCGGCACGGTGACATTCGGGCCCGAGGTCCTCGGCCACGCGGCCGACGACCTCAATGCGCCAAGCACGCTCGACTCCGCGGGCCACGTGCCCCGCAGCCTCGTCGTCGATGGCACCTTCCCGTGGCATGGCCGCGCTCCGCTGCGGCGCCGCTACGCGGACACGATCATCTACGAGGTGCACGTCAAGGGTTTCACGATGCGGCACCCCGGCGTGCCGCCACCGCTGCGGGGAACCTACGCCGGCCTGTCGCACGAGGCGGCCATCGGCTATCTGCTCGACCTTGGCATAACCGCTGTCGAGCTGCTGCCGGTGCATGAGATCGTGCCTGAGGCGTCCGTGCTCGAGCGCGGGTTGACCAACTACTGGGGTTACAACACAATCGGCTACTTCGCCCCCCATCAGGGCTACTCCGCCGCCGTGCGTGCGGGCCAGCCTGGCGGCCAGGTCCCCGAGTTCAAGGCCATGGTGGACGCCTTGCACACGGCGGGCATCGAGGTCCTGCTCGACGTGGTCTTCAACCACACCGCGGAGGGCAGCCAGCTCGGCCCGACGCTGTGTTATCGCGGACTGGACAACCCCGCCTATTACCGGCTCCAGGCCGATGACGCCCGTTTGTACGCCGACACGACCGGCACGGGCAACTCGCTGAACGCCGGCGATCCCGTGACACTGCAATTGATCATGGATTCGCTGCGGTACTGGCTCACCGACATGCACGTCGACGGCTTCCGGTTCGACCTCGCTCCCACGCTGGCCCGCCAGGACGGCGGCTTCGACCGGGTGTCGGCGTTCTTCGACCTGGTCTCGCAGGATCCGGTGGTCTCGCGCGCGAAGCTGATCGCCGAGCCCTGGGACGTCGGCCGGATGGACAGTTACGACCTCGGCCGGTTCCCACCGCTGTGGAGCGAGTGGAACGGCAAGTACCGGGACATCATGCGCAACTTCTGGCGCAGCCAGGACGCGCCGCTGGCCGAGTTCGCCACCCGGTTCTGCGGATCATCTGATCTTTACAGCGGCGCCCGGCGCCGGCCCACTGCTTCGGTCAACCTGATCACCGTCCACGACGGCTTCACGCTCCGCGACCTGGTTTCCTACGGCGGCAAGCACAACGAGGCCAACGGCGAGTCGAACCGCGACGGGACCGACGACAACCGGTCGTGGAACTGTGGGACCGAAGGCCCGACCAATGATCCCGCCATCCTCGCCCTGCGAGGGCGCCAGTCCCGGGCGATGCTCGCGACCTTGCTCCTCTCATTCGGCGTCCCGATGCTGCTCGGCGGTGACGAGATAGGCCGGACCCAGCAAGGCAACAACAACGCCTACTGCCAGGACAATGAGATCTCCTGGCTTGACTGGGCCTGCGCGGACCGGGAGTTGCTGACCTTTACCCGGCGGCTGATCGCCTTCCGCAAGGCACACCCGGTGTTCCGCCGCCGCCGTTTCCTCGCCGGGGTCGAGGCTTCGGAGCTCGGCTGGTTCACGCCCCAGGGCAGCACGATGACCGGCCGCGACTGGACTGACGGCAACGCCCGCGCCCTGGCCATCTACCTGGACGGTTCCGACTGCCCTGACCGGGCCAGGGACGGCTCGCCCATGATCGACGACGACTTCCTTGTGCTGGTCAACGCCTGGTGGGAGCCGCTTGTGTTCACGATCCCCGTCACGCGCCCTCGGCAGGTATGGCAGCCAGAGATAGATACCTACTCACCCGCCGCGCCCAGCGCGGCACCCGAGGCGCGCGAGGGGGACGAATTGAGCGTCGGCCCCCGCTCAATGGTTGTGCTCCGCGCGCCCGCGCCGGGGACGAAGACCTGACCGCCCCTACCCTGACCGCCCCTACCCTGACCGCCCCTACCCTGCCCGACGGATGATTGCGGCCATCTCATCGGCGTTGAAGGCCCGCAGCGTGTTCGTGCGGATGCTGCCGAGGGAGCTGACCTGGAGCATGGTCGCCACCCCGGTTTCGTCGTCGGGGAAGTCGACAACGACGACGATGTCGTACTCCCCAACCGTCCAAAGCAGCTCGCGGACCCGGCCACCCGCGCCCTCGACGAGCTTGGAGAAGTCCTCCGCGCGCTGCGTCGTGTCCTTGAAGTTCTTGACGCCTTGCTCGGTCCAGTGGATTAGAGACACATAGGTCGGCATGCTCGCACCCCCATTTTGACGCCGCGGACCCCGTGACCATCATTCCCACGAGTAAATGTCCAGGTCAAGACGTGCCGAAGGACTTCGCGCCGCAACGACGCCGCGCCGCAACGACGCCGCGCCGGAACGACGCCGCGCCGCAACGACGCCGACTCCGCCCGCGATGACTCCGCCCGCGATGACCCGCCCCCGCAACGACGCCCCCCTATGACGCCCCGCAACGACGCCCCGCAACGACGCCCCGCGGTGGGTTCGGTTCCCAATGAGCTGGCCCGGTCCGTACGGGCTGGCCATGGCCGTTGGTGGGTACCTTGCCATCGCCGGGGCGTAACCTTACGCCGTGGCGTTTAGTGGCTGGCCCGCGGAGGCGATCGAGTTCTACGAAGGACTCGAGGCGGACAACTCGAAGAGCTACTGGCTGGCGCACAAGGCCGCCTACGACGATCTTGTTCGCCAGCCCATGATCGAGTTGCTCGCCGAGCTCGAACCCGAGTTCGGGGAGGGAAAGATCTTTCGCCCGTACCGTGACGTTCGCTTCAGCAAAGATAAGTCGCCGTACAAGACGGCGATCGCCGCGACCCTTGACCGAGGCGGCTATGTCCAGTTCTCTGCGGATGGGCTCGCCGCGGCTCGCGGGATCTACATGCTGACACCGGCCCAGCTTGATCGTTTCCGCCGCGCTGTCGCCGACGACCTCAGCGGAGCGCAGCTCGCCACCATGGTGGCGGCCGTTCAGCAGGCCAGCATCGACGTAAGCGCGCACGACATGCTCAAGACAAGCCCCAAGGGCTACCCGAAGGATCATCCGCGCGCTGAGCTGCTCCGGCACAAGGGCCTGATCACTTGGAAACGCTGGCCTGCCGGAGCCTGGCTCGGCACGAAGCAGGCGAAAACCCGCGTCGTTGATTTCTTGCGCACGTCCGCACCACTGCACGAATGGCTCATCACCCACGTCGGCGACGGCGCTGATCAACCCTGAGCAAGCGGCACACGTTCGCGGTGTCCGCCCGGCCGGGCGGCACGAGCGCCGATCCGGCCAGCCCGTTCTACCTCGACCTGCTCCGGCCCTACCTAACCAAACGGCTCTTACCCGGCCTTGCTCGCGAAACAGATCCCGAAGGCTGGCATAGCCTCGCAGACGCTTATGCTTCCGTAGACGATGGCAACCTGTGAAGCAGCAACGTCGCCATGACGGCAGAACCGGGACCGGCAGAACCGGCGGGCGCGTCAGGGTCGGCGGACGGACGCTTTGAATTCTGGATCGACCGCGGCGGCACGTTCACCGACGTGGTGGCGCGTCGCCCGGATGGCAGCCTCGTCGTCAGCAAGCTTCTGTCGGAGGATCAGTCGCGATACTCCGACCCTGTCATCGAGGGGATCCGGCGGCTCCTCGGCGTGCCGACCGGCAGGCCGATTCCGGCGGACCGGATCGGCGCGGTCAGGCTCGGTACCACCGTAGCTACCAACGCACTTCTCGAACGCAAAGGCGAGCCGACCGTTCTTGTCATCAGCCGCGGCTTCGCCGACGCGATGAGAATCGGCTATCAGAGTCGGCCGCGGATCTTCGACCGTAAGATCACCTTGCCGGAGCTGCTGCACGAGCGGGTGATCGAGGCCGTCGAGCGGATCAGCGCTCACGGTGAGGTCATCGTGCCGCTCGACGAGGATGCCCTCGAACGCGACCTTGGTAGGGCATACGACGACGGCTTCCGCTCTGTGGCCGTGGTGTGCATGCACGGCTACCGTTATCCGCGGCACGAGGCGCGAATCGGCGAGATCGCCCGGGCCATCGGTTTCGCGCAGGTGTCCGAGTCGCACAGGACCAGCCCGCTGATGAAACTGATCTCGCGCGGCGACACAACGGTCGCGGACGCCTACCTGTCCCCCATCCTTGGCCGCTATGTCGACCAGGTGGCCCGCGAGCTGCAGGGCGTCCGGCTGCTGTTCATGCAGTCCAACGGAGGCCTCGCCGATGCACGGAGGTTCCGCGGCAAGGACTCAATCCTTTCTGGGCCCGCCGGCGGCATCGTCGGCATGGCACGCACGTCAGTCGCGGCCGGCTTCAGCCGGGTGATCGGTTTCGACATGGGCGGCACGTCGACCGACGTGTCGCATTACGCGGGAGAGTTCGAGCGGCAGTACGAAACAGAGGTGGCCGGGGTGCGGATGCGCGCGCCGATGCTCTCCATCCACACGGTCGCCGCGGGTGGCGGGTCGATCCTGTACTTCGACGGCAGCAAGTACCGCGTCGGGCCGGGCTCAGCCGGCGCCAACCCGGGCCCAGCCGCCTACCGCCGCGGCGGCCCGCTCACGGTCACCGATGCCAACGTCATGCTCGGGCGCATCCAGCCCGGCTACTTCCCGCGCGTGTTCGGCGAGCATGGCGACCAGCCGCTCGACGCCGGGATAACCAGGGAGCACTTCACCGCGCTGGCGAAACGGATCGAGACGGCCACCGGCGACAGGCGCAGCGGCGAGGAGGTGGCTGCCGGGTTCCTCGACATCGCGGTGGCGAACATGGCGAACGCGATCAAGAAGATCTCGGTACAGCGGGGCTACGACGTCACGCGGTACGTGCTCGCGACATTTGGTGGCGCAGGCGGTCAGCACGCGTGCGCCGTCGCCGACGTACTTGGCATCACGAACGTGCTGGTGCATCCGCTAGCCGGGGTTCTGTCCGCATACGGTATGGGGCTCGCCGACGTGATCGCGATGCGGGAGGCCGCGGTGGAGGCTCCGTTGTCGGAGCAGCTACTGCCCGAGCTGTCGAGGGTCTCGAAAGCCCTCGAAACCGATGCCAGGGCAGAACTGGAGGCCGAGGGCCTCTATGGCGGCAGGGGGCGGAGTGTCGTCGCAGCTCACCTGCGTTACGAGGGGACTGACACGGCACTGCCTGTCCCGATGGGAACCGTGGCGGACATGGTTGCGGCGTTCGAGGCGGTGTACCGCCAGCGCTTCGCCTTCCTCATGCGGGACAAGAGAATCATGGTCGAAGCGGTGTCCGTCGAGCTGGTCAGCGGCGCCGAGCCACCGGCCGGCACGCCCGCGAGCCACCCGCCCGTACCCGAGAGCGCAAAGGCGCCGCAACGCGTGATTCCGAACGGCTGCCGCTCGCTGGCGCGCATGTTTGTGGCCGGCTCGTGGACAGAGGTGAATCTGTTCCGCCGAGGCGAGCTGCGCCCAGGCCACGTCGCCGACGGCCCGGCGATCATCGTCGAGAACTTCGCCACTACCATTGTTGAGCCAGGCTGGCAGGCGGTCGTAACCGAGCAGGGCGACCTGCTGCTCACCCGGGTGAGGGCCCAGACGGACCGAGCCGTACGCAGTAGCGTCGCGGAGGACGATAAATGGCCCACCGATAACCGCGGAGGGTCCTCGATGGCCCACCGTGGCCCTTCGAGTGGGGACGCCGGCGCCGGCGCCGATCCGGTGATGCTCGAGATCTTCAACAACCTCTTCATGTCGGTCGCGGAACAGATGGGCGTGCGCCTGCAAAGCACGGCGCATTCGGTCAACATCAAGGAACGGCTCGACTTTTCCTGCGCGATCTTCGACAGCGAGGGCCATCTGATCGCCAACGCCCCGCACATCCCGGTGCATCTCGGCTCAATGGGCGAAAGCATCAAAATGGTCGTCAGGCGCAACGCCGGGGCCATGCGGCCTGGCGACGTCTATGTACTGAACGACCCCTACCACGGCGGCACGCACCTTCCGGACATCACCGTGGTCACCCCGGTGTTCGGCGGCGCGGGAACCGAAATCCTCTTCTACGTCGCCTCCAGGGGCCACCACGCTGAGATCGGGGGAATCACGCCGGGCTCGATGCCGGCCTTCAGCACGCGGATAGAGGAAGAAGGCGTCCTCATCGACAACTGGCTGCTGGTGCGGGACGGCATTCTGCGGGAGCCCGAGACGATCAACCTGTTGCGCGCCGCGCCGCACCCGTCCCGAAATCCGGTCACCAACGTTGCCGACCTGAGGGCACAGATCGCGGCCAACGAGAAGGGCTCGCGGGAGCTGCACCGGATGGTCGAGCAGCACGGCCTGGACGTCGTGCGCGTGTACATGGGCTACGTGCGGGCAAATGCCGAGGAAGCGGTGCGGCGCGTCATCCCAGCGCTGCGCGGCGGCAGCTGTACCTACGAGCTTGACAATGGCGCCGTGATCAACGTGTCCGTTCGCACCGACCGGAACGCGCGGACCGCTGAGATCGACTTCACCGGCACCTCGCCGCAACTGCCGGGCAACTTCAACGCGCCGTCATCTGTCGCCATGGCAGCCGTGCTTTATGTGTTCCGCACGCTGGTGGATGAGGACATCCCGCTGAACTCCGGCTGCCTGACGCCGCTGCGCGTGACCATCCCGGACGGATCCATGCTTTCGCCGCGGTATCCGGCGGCGGTGGCCGCGGGCAACGTCGAGACTTCCCAGGCGATCACGGGTGCGCTCTACGCGGCTCTTGGTGTCATGGCGGAAAGCGCCGGCACGATGAACAACGTCACCTTCGGCAACGACCGCCATCAGTACTACGAAACCGTCGCTGGCGGCTCCGGCGCGGGTGACGGGTTCAGCGGTGCCGACGTCGTACAGACCCACATGACCAATTCGAGACTCACCGACCCCGAAGTGCTCGAGTGGCGGTACCCGGTTCGCCTCGAGTCCTATGAGATTCGCCGAGGCAGCGGCGGTGCGGGACGCTGGCGTGGCGGAAATGGTGGCGTGCGCGTCATCCGGTTCCTCGATGCGATGACGGTAACCACTCTGAGCAGCCATCGGCGGGTGCCGCCGTACGGTATGGCGGGCGGGCAACCGGGTGCCCTCGGCCGCCACTGGGTGGAGCGTGCCGACGGCTCCGTAAAGCGGATGGGGGCATGCGACTCGGTGCCGGTCGAGGCAGGGGACGTCTTCGTCATCGAGACACCGGGCGGAGGCGGCTACGGCCCACCGGCTCCGAAGTGACCCAGGGAGGCACTCCACGGGTCCGGGACCAATCAGGGCCGACCCGTGGAGGCACTCCCCGGGTCACGGGCGACCCGTGGAGGCACTCTACGGGTCACGGGTCACGGGACGGGTCAGGGGCTGCTTGGGCGTTATGCAGCCAAAGCGACTCCCACGTCAGGCCACTACCGATTGGGGATATCGGGGGTGACGCTCCAGTCGCGCCGGGCCAGCTCGTACCGCGGGCCACCATCGGTGTCGGTCTCCAGGAGAACCTGGGACTCGGTGAGCCGACGCAACCCTTCCCTCACCACGGCGTCATCCAGGTCAGTCACCGAGAGGATCTGGTCCCTGGTCACCGGGCCGCCTTGATACTCGAGGGTCGCGACGGTCTCGTAGACGTAGGTGTCGGTGCCCTGAAGAGTCTGCGTGTCGACGTAGGGCTGCTGGTGATCTGCAGGCATACCAGTCCTCCTCCGGCGCAAGAGCCGTCCGCCCGACGGCAGCCTTACCGCGCTTTTACTGACGTTCCCGGTCTGCGCGGAGCAAACGCTCAGGTCCCGATGTGCGCATATATCCGGCGGCGGGGCGCGTCGGCGAGCAAACTTGCTAGAGCCTGCTTGAAAACTCCGATCCGGCTCGCGTGCGCCCGCATCCCGGCTGGCGGCGTTCTCGCCCTCGACGTGCCTTCCAGGCACGCCTTCGGGCTGCGGCCTTGCCAGCCGGGCGCGGATGACCCGCGCACTGATCGAACCGGGGTTTTTCAAGGAGGCTCTTAGAAACTTGGCTACGGGAGGTGCCTCAATGGTGGGGCTGCCGGAGCAGGCCAAGCGCCCGGAGCTGGTCTACCGCTACGGGGTCCGGGTAGCCGAGGAGAATGCCCAGGGCCAGGCCTATTCGGGCGTCGGCTTACGCCTCCCCTGAACACATCAACCGGGCACAGGGGCTCCGCGCCTCTCCTTGGCCTCGCTGCACGTGAGGAGAATAGGACATGAATGTGGATTTCGTCGCCTTGATCGCCTGGCTCATCGCGGCGGTGGGCGGCTTGTACCTGCTCATCACCTGGCTGGTCTGCGGCGGAATACGGCAACAGCGGCCAAGGGCGACCAGTTTCCCGGCACTGCTGATCTTCGCGCATTTCCTGCTTGCCGCGGCGGGGCTCGGCACCTGGATCGTTTACGTCCTCACCGAGCGGGACGACCTGGCGTGGGTCGCGTTCGGCATTCTGCTGCTCGTCATTCTGCTCGGCTCTACTATGTTCGCCCGCTGGGGTGGAACCGACCAGCCCAACGTCGCCGCAGGCGCGAGCAAGCCCGAAGCGGCGGGAAGTGGCGCCCCGCCGCGTGGCACAACAGCCCGCACCCTGGTGGCGGACCGCCAAAGCCGAGCGACCATCGCCACGGCGAGCAAACGAACCGAATCGCCCGCGGAAAGCCACTTCCCCATCGTGGTCGTCGCGGGCCACGGGGCGTTCGCGGCCGCCACCCTCATCCTCGTGCTGCTCGCCGCCCTCGGCGTCGGCGGGAGCTGATGTAACCAAGGGCAGCGCCCGACGCCGCTCTGGCTACAGCGCGACTTGCGCGCGCTCGGCCTGCAAGGGACCAGTTGCGCGGCAGAGCCTGCCGCACTCATCGGCCCGGCCGGAAGATCAGGCAGCTGCTCGTCGCTTGCGCATAGAGCTTTCCAGCGGCGTCAGCGAGCGTGGCATGTGCAAGGGCGGTGCGTGATCCAAGATGCTGTACCGTTCCCTCGCATAGCAACCGCCCGGTGCCGGAGGTGATCGGCCGGATGAACCTGATGGCCAGATCCAGCGACGTGTAGTAAGCGCCAGCCGACAGCATGCTATGCACAGCACAGCCGCAGGCGGAATCGCAAAGCGTCGCGTAGACGCCGCCGTGAACGGACCCGATGGGGTTATAGTGAAATTCCGCTGGCGTGATTTCAAAAATCACTTTTCCTGGCTCCACCGATACCCAGCCGAAGTCAAGGGTCGCCGTGATCGGCGGTGCCGGAATTTTTCCCGCGATCATTTCCCGGAAGAACTGCATCCCATCAAGCTCACGGGCTGCAGCCGCTGAGATCTCGGGATCTTCCCACTGATACACCCGCCGCCGGTTGTTGTGTCGGCCGTCGCTGGCCTCGGCGGCCCGAGTCCCAGGGTCGGCGACCGAGCCGTCGTCCGCTGAAGGGTCCGTCACCTTTCTGTCCCTCCTTGTGCTGCGGCAGTCGAGCGTGGATGGTGACGCAAGCCGTCGAATTATCACGGCGTGCGCCCGGCCAGTGGTTTTCGATCATGTCGAGTACTTGCCGGTTCTCCGCGAGCACGTCCATCGCGACGCTTGTGGCCCCCCGGGCCTTGGCCCGGGCGGTCAGCGTACGGACCAGGGCTGAGCCGATGCCGCCCCCCTGCCGTGCGTCGGTTACCACCACGCCGATCTCTACTGTGTCGGTCCCGCGTGGGCCAACCTTATCCACCGCCATGGCGTGACCGATGATCGTCTCTTTCTCGGCTGCCACGACGGCATCAACGTTGTCGCCGACACCGGTCAGGATGCGGAGCATGGCGGCGGTCGTCGGCGAGGCGGTGGTGAAGAACCTGAGGTAGTTCGTCCGCGGCGACAGCGCGGCGAGAAAGTCCCTGATCGCGTCGCGATCTCCGCTGCCCGCCTGCCGTATTTCGACACTCGCTACCGCTGACGCCTGGGTTCGGTTCACGTACCCAGCATGGGTCAGGATTGCTGAGTCTGTCAACTGGACTTAGCATACGGTCATGAGGCGACCATGGATCCTCGACTACGACGCCACCAACTGTACGATCGGCGCCGCGGTACGCATCATCGGCGAGAAATGGACCTTCCTTGTGCTGCGCGAGGTGTTCAATGGGGTCCGCCGATTCGACGACATGCAGCGACGTACCCAGGCACCCAGGCAGATCCTTAGCGACCGGCTCTCCCGCCTGGTGGCTGAAGGCCTGCTGCGCAGGGTTCCTTATCAGGAGACCGGGCAGCGTAGCCGCCAAGAATACCGACTGACGGAGAAGGGCCTAGATCTTTACCCGGTGATCGTCGCCCTGATGCAGTGGGGCGATAGGTACGCGGCCGACCCAGCGGGCCCTCAGGTCGAGCTCACGCACCGCGATTGCGGAGCACCCGTGCGGCTGCAGCTCATCTGTGCCCACGGGCATTCCCTCAGCTCGGCGCGTGGGGTGACCCCGCGGCCGGGGCCCGGCGCCCGCAAGATCGCGTGACAACTCAGACGCGCCAGGTCGGCGGCGGACAGGCTCGTTGATCAGCGGTGGGGGCGAGCCCGGTCACGGTCGAGGAGTCCGCTCCCGAGCGCGGCCTGCGGTGGTCCGAACGACATCAGAGCCAGCTGGGACAAACGGCAGGCGCATCGCGACTAGCCCTCGACTAGCCCCGCAAGAGGGGGGCACTGTAGCTCGTATGCCGCCGAACACACCCGCACTGATGACCGTGCCCGCCCGGGATCTCATGGCCGCATCGGTGGCGCTCGCCCGGTCGGGTCTGGTGCGGCCCTATCGCCCCGATCGGTTGCTGCGGCTGGGATCGGGCCTGCTGCGTTACGGTCCCGGACCTGGATTTGGGCCCCTGGCTGGCGCGACCTTCTGCGCAGACACCCAGGGGATCGTCGACGACGACGGTGCCATAACGTTTGGGCGGCTCGAGGAGCAGTGCGACGCGGTATCCGCCGGGCTCGCCACGCTGCTATCACCCGGCGACCGCGTCGGCCTGCTCGCCAGGAACTCCGCCGGCTTTTACCAGGCCATGGTCGGCGCCGCCCGCTGCGGCTTGGACGTCCTCTACCTCAACACAGGCTTTTCCGCTGACCAGATCGCTGACATTGTGACCGAACGCCGCGTACAGGCCCTGGTGCACGATGCCGAGTTCGCCGCGAAGGTACCGCCGAACGTCCTGAGCATCCCGATGACCGGTGACGCGCCCACCAGCGTCGAGCAGATGGCAGCCAGCGCCGGGCGGCCCGGCGCCCGGCAGGTGGCGGCCGGCCGGGCATGGCAACCAGGTCCGGTGCGCCGGCGCAGCCGGCACGTCATGCTGACATCGGGGACGACCGGGCCACCGAAGGGCGTCACACGGACCGGAGGAGCTGCCAGCTCGGCCGTCGCACTGCTGTCCGGCCTGCCGAACCGTGCCGAGCAGAGGTGTTTGATCGCCGCACCCATGTTCCATGGCTGGGGCTGGCTCAACGCGATGCTGACCATGCTGTTGCGGAGCACGATCGTCGTCACTCGCAGGTTCGAGCCCGAGCGTCTGCTCCAACTCGTCGAACGCGAGCGCTGTCAGGAGCTCGCCGCGGTTCCCACCATGCTGCGGCGCATCATGGACCTCCCGCCCGACGTGCGACACCGTTACGACACGTCCAGCCTGCGGGCCGTGACCCTCAGCGGGTCGGCGCTTCCGCCCGCCCTCGCGGACGGGTTCATGAACGAGTTTGGCGACATTCTCTACAGCTTCTACGGCACGACGGAAGCGGGATACGCAGCCGTGGCGAGCCCAGCCGATTTGCGCACGGCCCCGGGAACCGTCGGGCGGCCATTGCCACTGGTGGATGTGCGAGTACTTGGCGTTGACGGCGAGCCCTGCCCGGCCGGCGCATCAGGGATGATCTGGGTGAGCAGCCACGACACCCGTGGCCACGCTGAAAAGCCCGGCGAAGGCCCCGACCGCCGCCGTAGGGCCGTATCCACCGGCGACATTGGCTGGCTGGACGAGGCCGGGCGGCTGTTCATCGCGGGCCGCTCAGACGACATGATCATCACCGGCGGGGAGAACGTCTACCCGGCCGAGGTGGAAGCCACACTCGAACAGCACCCCAGCGTGCTTGAGGCGGCGGTGGTCGGCCGCCGTGATGAGGTATTTGGCCAGATTCTGGTGGCTCACCTGACGTTGAGGGACGAAATGAAGGTCACGCACGAACAACTGCGTTCCTGGTGCCGGGATCGCCTCGCGCCCTTCCAAGTGCCCCGGCGGTTCGTCGTCCACGACGCGCTACCCCACAACGAGGCGGGCAAGGTGGTCAAGCGCGACCTGTAGGACCCGGGCATCGTGAAGGGCTCAGTCATCCTCCACCCTGATCCCGAGCGCCGCTGCCAACGCTGAAGCCATCGACATGAGTTGACCACTGTCGACGATGGCGCCGCGAAGCGATGTGTAGCCGTCAGCAACATCGAGTTCAGCGGCGCGACGAAAGTCGACGTCGGCCATCGTGGCCTTGTCGAAGCGCACGCGGCGCAGCGCGGACCCGGGGAACCGCACAGTGTCCAGAGCAGCGCCAGCCCAGTCGACGTCGCGAAGCACGCAGTCCTCGAACACGACATCGGTAAATTTGGCGGCACGAAAGTTCACGGAGTCCAGCTTGCAGCCCTGCAAAACAACGCGGCGCCACCGCACACTGAACGCCTCGACGCCGGAGAATGCCGAGGTATGCACCTTCGCATCGAGCCAGTCTGTTTCCGCGAGGTCAGCGCCCACCGCCCGGACGCCGCGCAGCGAGACGTCGTTGAACCTCGAGCGCCGGTAAGTGCCGCCGTTCAGGGTAACGGCCGAGAAGGTACATCCGATGAATAGCGCGTTTCCGGCGTCGATGGCATCGAAGGTCCGCCCGTCGAACAGAACCGTGTCGTACTCGCCCTCCGGCTCCATCGCGTCCTCGAGCCGGCCGAGGCTATCTGCCGCCGATGTCCTCACTCCAAACCTCTGGATAGCGGGTGAGAAATTCTTGCATCACGGCGACGCAGCGTTCGTCATCGAGCAGCACGACGTCCACGCCGCGCTCCGCGAGAAAGCTCAGATCTCCCTCGAACGTCTCGGCCTCGCCCACGACCACGCGGGGGATCTGAAACAGCAAGATCGCCCCAGCGCACATCTGGCACGGGGAAAGCGTCGTGTACAACGTGGTGTCCTGGTAGGAGGGCCGCCTCCCCGCGTTGCGCAAACAGGCGATCTCGCCGTGCGCGATCGGATCGCCGCGCTGCACCCGTTCGTTGTGGCCGGATGCGATGACCTTCCCGTCGGCGGCGAGGACGGCGCCGACAGGAACCCCGCCGCCGTCGAGACTGGCCCGCGCCTCCTGCAGAGCCCGGTCCATCATTTCGTGGTCCGCCGCCTCGGGCCCGAAGTCCATGCGGGCCATGGTACGGGTCCGCAGGCAACGCGGGCCGGTGAGCGCCCATGACGGCGATTTACCCCATTGATCCCGAACGGCTGCCGCGGCCTGTCACCCGCACGAAGCAAGCTCCGCCCGCAAGGCGGTGGTAAGAACCGACATGTCGGGCACTGTGTCCGGATCGGCGATGATCGTGATGGCCAAGGTCCCCGCGTACGACAGCGCCCCAAAGGCGACGGTCACGTTCCCCGTAATAAGGGTGATCGGGATCACCGCGCTCACCGCGGCGCCACCCAGAGTCAGTGGCTGATCAGGCCCCCGCAGGTTGCTGACGTAGGTATGGATCATGCGCTGATGGTTGATGAACCAGCCATACACGCCGAACCCCGCCAGCAGGCGGAACGCGCCCGCCAGCAGGCCGGCGGAAGCTCCTGGTGCGGAAACCTTATGGGCGCGTGTGATCGCCGCGATCCGTTCCAGCCGGCGCTGGATGGAGCCGTCGACCGGCAGCGCGACGGGCATGACGCCTGCCTGGTTGCCGAGATGACCTGCGGTCGCTGATGCGCGCGCGGACACCGGCACCGACACGACCAGGGCGGGAATGACCTCGCCTCGGCTGGGCAGCAGTTCCCGTACCGCGCCGGTGACAGCCGTAAGGATTGCGTCGTTGACGGTCCCACCGCTCGCGTGCGCCAGCAGGCGCGCGGCGTCGAGGCGAGCGGTGACAACGGCGAGCCGCCTTTTCCGGCCGCTCGGACTGTTCAGCGAGCACCGCGCGGCGCGCACGGGTGAACGGGCGCCGAGCTCAGCGGCGGCGCCGCCGATGTTCAGCAGCGTGGCAGGCAGGCGGGCGAGCACCCGCAGCCGACTCACCCATGCGCTGGCGGCCAGCCCGAGACCGGATGGGGCGGGCCGCGGGAACGGCCCTGGTGGCGGCACGGGCATGCCGTCAACCAGGCTGGCGAGGACGGCCAGGCCGCAAGTACGTGATGGAAGCAGACGACAAGCGCGACGTCATGGGGGTCGCGGCCGTTATGGTCGGCCAGGCCGGTGACGAACACCGCGGACCACAGTGGCCGGGAGTCGGGCAACGGCTCGGTTATCACATCGGCGGCGAGATCGAGCAGTGCGCGCTCGTCGCCGGGTGGAGGGCATCTCGTACGCCGCAGATGCCTGCTGATGTCGAATGAGGGGTCGTCGACCCAGACGGGCCTGCCGCAGCCAGGTGGTGTGCGCACCAGCCGCTGGCGCAGCCGCGGCACCGCCCGGACGCGTTCGGCGACAAGCCGCTGCGCGACGGAAAGGTCGAACGCTGGGCCAGCGTCAAGGAGGAGGCAGGCACCGACCTGCATGGGCACCGGCCCGACGTCGGACAGGAGGTTTATGAGGTCTGCCGAGCTTGCCCGGTCGATGGCGCGGTGAGTCACGGCACTACCGGCCTAACCTCTTGCGGGCGACGCCACACCAGGCGGTCGTATCGGTGACGTGGGTGCCGGGGCCCGGCCGTGGACGCCACTGTTGCGCCTGAACCACGCCCGGCTCGAGCAGGTCAAGGCCGTCGAAGAAACGCGAGACCTCGGCGTGGGTACGCGGCGTGCCCTGGATGCCGCACGCTCTCATGCGCCTGGCCATCTCGGCGACCGCATCGGGCCGAATATCTTTTGCCGGGTGGGAGACCACCAAGTAGCTGCCAGACGACATCGCGTCCATCAGCCGGGCCACGATGCGATAGGGGTCCTGGGAATCAGGAACCAAGTGCAGGACGAGAAGCAGCATGATCGCGACTGGCTCGCGGAAGTCCAGGGTCCGCGCAGCCGCAGTGAGGATCTTGTCTACATCCCGGAGTTCGGCGTCCAGGTACGCGGTGGCGCCCTCTGCGGTGCTCGTGAGCAACGCGCGGGCGTGCGCGAGCACGATCGGGTCGTTGTCGACGTAGACGATGCGTGATTCGGGCGAGACCGACTGCGCCACCTCGTGAGTGTTGCTGGCCGTAGGGAGCCCGGTGCCGATGTCCAGAAACTGCCGTACGCCGACTTGCCCGGCAAGGTAGCGCACCGCCCGGGCGAGGAACGCCCGGTTGGCCCGAACGTCGGCGAGGATGCTGGGATTGGCCGCGATCGCTTGCTCAGCGGCTTCGCGGTCGGCGGCGTAGTTGTCTTTGCCGCCCAGCCAGTAGTTGTAAATGCGCGCAGGGTGAGCAACGGTTGTGTCGATCTTTGGGGATCTCTCCCTGCTCGGGTGGATCCCGCGGAACCAGCTCGTCACCGTTCCCACCTTCCTCACGCCCACGTACGGCCTGACCTGCAGGAAAGCCTACGTCGGCGATCGGCAGCCGCGTAGCACGAGGGTCCCGAGCACGGGCGGGAACGCGCGCCGCATAAAAGGAACGTGCAAAATCATGAGCATCTGCAATTGCAGAAGCATTCCCCGTACGGCCATTCGGGCGGCCGGAGAAACGGATACGGCGACTTGGCTGGAGTTGGCGGCAGGATGTCCAGCGATGCTGCACATGATTAGCAACGGAACAGGTCGGAAAAAGAGAGCCTCACCTTAAGTGAGATATAGTGCTAACCTTTTCGATATTAGGGGGGTCTCTGGCCGAACCTTCTGCTAAATCTTATAGCACATCGGCAAGCACAATTGCCCGGAAACATCGGGCCGCCCGCCGGTTCTCCGACCGGCATACCCGCTGGCCGGGAGTTCCACGGGGGCGCGGGCGGCCTCTCACACCGGCTCCGCACCGCCGAGCGGGACCCGCCGTCACCATGACGGCGAGTGCGGCACGGGCGCGGGCTGGATCAGGTTCGGGTCGAAGCGGTACCAGCCCTCGGTGCTGCCGTGCCCATCGTTCATGTACTCAACGTGGCACAGCCACTCCTCGCCAGCCCGAAACCATGCCCGCAGGATTCCGAACCTGCCGCGGCCGCCAATCGTGATCAGCACAGGCTTGAAGCACGGGCGGTATCTGCCCGTCTCGGGCCGCAGGTCCCGTTCCGGCGGTTGCGGCACTTCCTCGGCGCTGGGCGACATCTCCGCGTGCTCGAATGACTCGTATGTATGTTCGAATTCTAGCACACCCCTACGGCAGCGCAAGAGTGGCTGCCGACCGGGCGTGCCGCTACCGTGCCGAAGATGAGTTCCGATCGTTCCCATCACGAGGTCGCCAGGCACCTGCGCCGGCTTCGGCTCCGCGCGCTCGGCGACAAGCTGCGGGAGAGCCTGCTGTTCCTTCCGTCGCTGATGCTGCTCGCCTCCGGCGCCGTCGCGCTGCTGCTCGCCCAGATCGACGAGACGCACCAGTCACGTCCGCTGCCCTGGACATTCACCTTCGCGCCCGGCGCAGCGAGCACGCTGCTCGGCACCATAGCGGGTGCGATGATCACTACAGCGGGTGTGGTGTTCTCCCTGCTCGTCATCTCGTTGCAGCTGGCGAGCGGGCAATTCTCGCCGCGCGTGCTGCGCGGGTTCTGGCGCGACAGGTTCGGTCAGGTGCTTGTCGGGCTGCTGCTGTCCACCTTCGCGTTCTGCGTTCTGGCGCTTGCGCGGCTCGATCCGCAGGCCGAGCGGGCACCCGCCCTGACAGTGATGTTCGGGCTCCTGCTCGCCCTGGCTTCTGTCGTGTCCATCGTGGTCTACCTGGACCGCATCAGCCGCCAGCAGTACGTGGGCCGGATCATGGCCCGTGTCGCCGGCGAGACGCTGCATCTCGTGCGTGAGCTGCCCTACGGTCCGCGTGTGGGCATGCGAGTTGGCGACGCCGTGCCCGCCCCGGACGTAGCGGCCCTGGGTGAGCCGCTGATCGTACGGTCCCCGGGCGACGGCTGGGTCCAGCAGATCAGCCGTCGCGCGGTGATCGCTGCGGCGCCTGCGGGCAGTGTGGTGCGGCTCGAGACCCGGGTGGGCGGTTACCTGATCCGCGGCACTCCGCTCGCGGCCATCTGGCCGCGGCCGAGCAGTCCAATGGCCGGCGCGCTGATTGGTGCGGCCATCATCCTCGGCCCGGCCCGCACCATGCAGCAGGACATCGACTTCGGCCTGCGGCAACTCAACGACATCGCGCTGCGCGCACTTTCGCCTGCCGTCAACGACCCGACCACGGCCATCGAGGTCGTTCTTCGCATCGGGTCGATCATGCGCCCACTCGTTTTGGCCGAGCTGCCCGAGCAGTCAGTGCGGGACAAAGCCGAGCGTATTCTGCTCACACCGTTTGACCTTGACCATGGCGAGTATGTCAAGCACGCCTTCGACCAGCTCAGGCCGTACGCGGCCGCGCATCCCCACGTGCTGATGGCGATCGTCCGCACGCTGCGGATGCTGCGTGGTGCGTGCGTCCTGGCCAACGGCCGGGAGGAGATCATCGCCGCGCTGGATCAGCAACTGGAGCTGACTGTCGCCTGCTGTGCTCCGGAGATGCATCCCGAGGACCGCGCCCGCGTTGAAGGCGCCGCCGCGTCATAGCCCGCGACGTCGCGCGGCAGCCGTTCGGACTCTATGGGCGTCTAGCCTCGGCCGACACCCGCCCGCGCCGGCAAATCGGCGATGTTCTGCCCTCCCCGGGGCGTGCCTGCGCGTCCTTTGGGGTGTAAATAGATAGCTTTCCACTGTGAGCCCGGTATTCGGCCAAGATGGGGGATGAGCTGTCGGACGCCGGCGCGGCGCACAGGAGGTGGCGAAGGGCATGCGTTACATGATACGCGAACGGATTCTATCGATTGGTGACGACTTCTGGATTACCGACGAACGGGGAACCCGGGTCTTTTTAGTCGACGGTAAGGCTCTTCGTCTGACAGAAACTTTTGAGCTAAAGGATAGCTCCGGAGCGGTGATTGCGACCATTCACAAAAGGCTGCTCTCAATGCGCGGCACACTCGAGATCGAACACGACGGTGCCGTGATCGCCACCGTACGAAGGGCGCTGATCTCGCCGCTCCGGCACAGGTCCGTTATCGATCTCAGCGACGGCAGCCAGCTCGAAGCCGTCGGAAACATCCTCGACAAGGAGTTCGAGATCCGGGGAGACGCAGGGACGGTGGCGTGGATTTCGCGCTCGTGGTTCAGCATCCGCGACACCTACGGGGTGGACGTCGCGCCCGGCGAGAACGATGTCCTCATCCTGGCGATAGCCATCTGCCTCGACCAGATTCACCAGGAGGAGCAGCGACACGACCGCTGACCGGGCGCATGTCAGGGCTCACGGGTGACCTCCGCCGGATCTTTGTCGTCCCGCACTCCTTGGTATGACGCCGCGCGCAGCCGATTCTCACTTGTCCAGCCGGTGAATTCCACCTCGATCACCAGGCGGGGCTCGACCCACATGGCGCCCCGGGCCTGATCGGGCGGCACCGGGGTGACGAATGGGGAGGTCGCACGGTGCAGCGGCGCGAGGCGCCGGCCCAGCATTCTGAGCGTCCGTTCGGTGAACCCGGTCCCGACCCGGCCTGCATAGGCCAGCCCGTGGTCGTCGTGGACGCCGACAAGAAGCGAACCGATCTGGCCCGTCCGGGCTCCCTGGCCCGGGTTAATGCCGCCGACTACGACCTCCTGACGGTACAAGCGCTTCACCTTGCGCCACTCGCCGGTGCGGACACCTGGCCGGTAGGGCGATTTCAGCCGCTTGGCGACGACGCCTTCCAGCCCTTGGTCCCCGGCCACCGCCAGCATGGCCGACCCGGCGAGGCCCGTGAACGAGGGCGGAGTCTGCCAGTATCTACCGACCAGCCCGAGGCCCTCAAGCAGCTCGCGCCGCTGCGTGTAGGGCAGCTCAGGTGTGGGCCTGCCGTCCAAATGCAGCAGATCGAATATCAGGTAGGCGATGGGAACCTGGCCCGCGAGCCTGGCCGCCTGCGCGGGTGAGGCAACGTGCATCCGCTCCTGCAGAGCTTCAAAGCTCGGCCGCCCGCCGTCGAAGGCGACGATCTCACCATCGAGTACGAGCTGTCGTGAGCCTGCCGCCGCGCCAAGCCCACGCAGCTCCGGGTAGGCGGCCGTGCAGTCACGGCCGGTGCGGGACGCGAGGCGCAGCAGGCGACCCCCCGACAGGTAGGCAGAGGCCCGCACCCCATCCCACTTCATCTCGTAGGCCCAGCCGTCGTCGTCATCCGGCAGCCCGCCGCCGGTGGCCAGCATCGGGGGTACCCACTGAGGCAGCGCCACCCGTTCGCGGTGGATCATCCAGTTGTCGCCGCTGGTGCGGAACAGCGCGTAACCGCCGGACACGCGCCGTCCGTGCAGCACCACCTTGACCTCGTCAGGTTCCCAGGTGACCAGTTCGTACCGGCCGCTATCCCAAATGCTGACCGTCCCTGCGCCATATTCGCCGTGCGGGATATCGTCGGCGAAGTTCGCGTATTCGACGGGATGGTCCTCCGTGTGCACGGCGAGGTGGTTCCGGCCGGGATCGTCTGGGATCCCTTTGGGCAACGCCCACGAAACAAGCACCCCGGCCCGTTCCAGCCGGAAATCCCAGTGCAGCCTGCGGGCATGGTGCTCCTGGACGACGAATACTCCCCCACCGGTGCTTACTCCCGCAGCGGCGCTTGCTTGCGCGCCTGGCCGCTCGGCGGGAGTCCCTTCGGCGACGGTCTCCTCGGCACTGGGCCCCTCCGCACCGGGCCCCTCCGCCGGGGGGACCGGCTCCGGCGTCCGGGCCGGGTTTCGCCTGCGCCGGTAGGCGTCAAGATTCACGCCTCTGGCCTACCTCCATGACCGCCTCGCACGCAAACCCCAGCCCCGCCAGATTGGCACGGATACGATCCTGCAGGTTGTCAAGGCTGCGCCATCAGCGCGGCAATAGGAGGAGCTTTCCTGTCGTGCGCCTCGCACCGAGGTCATCGTGAGCGCTGGCGGCGCCGTCGAGCGGGTACGTGCCGCCGATGCGGACCGTGAGCTTGCCGAGGCTGAGCCAGCTGAACAGGTCACGGGCGCGCCACAGCAGCTCGTCCCGGCTCGCTATGTGGTGGATCAGCGTCGGGCGGGTGATGAACAAGGATCCGCCGACCGCGAGGCGCTGCAGTTCGAATGGAGCCACTGGCCCGCTGGCCGCGCCGTACAGCACCATGTAGCCACGTGGGCGCAGAGCGGTGAGGCTCTCGTCGAAGGTCGCAGCCCCGACGCCGTCATAAACGACCGCTGCCCCGGTGCCACCCGCGATGTCGCGCACGGCCGTGGCAAAGTTTTCGTAGCCGACGACGTGGTCAGCTCCGGCTTGCCTCGCCAGGTCCGCCTTTTCCGGCGTCGAGGTGGTGGCGATAACGATGCCGCCGCGCATCTTGACCATCTGGGTGAGCAGGAGGCCAACTCCACCAGCGGCCGCATGTACGACGACATGGTCGCCCTCGGCGACCGGGTAGGTGTTGTGGCACAGGTAGTGCGCGGTCATACCCTGCAGCATGACGGCCGCCGCGACCTGCAACTCGATTCCGTCCGGCACGGCGACGGCGCGACTGGCGGGAACCACCACGTGCTCGGCGTAGCTGGCGGGCACGCCCGTCCAGGCGACGCGGTCACCTTGGGTAAAGCTGGTTATGTCCGGGCCGACGGCGGCAACCGTCCCCGCGCCCTCGGCCCCTGGAACGTACGGCAGGTCGCCACCGTACGGCGGCTTGCCCTCGCGCTGGTAGATGTCCATGAAATTGACCCCAGCCGCCGTTACATCGACAATCAGCTGGCCGCGACCTGCGGTCGGAGCCGGGCGCTCGCCAACACGCAGAACCTCCGGCCCACCATGCTCCTGCACCACGATTGCGCGCATATCGCTGCTCCACTTCCGTCCGTCGCGGGTTATGCAAATCTATTAGAGCCTGCTTGAGAACCCCGATTCGCCGCGCTGGTCTGCGCGCCTCCGGCACGCGCTGGTCTGCGCGCCTCCGGCACGCGCTGGTCTGCGCGCCTCCGGCACGCGCTGGTCTGCGCGCCTCCGGCACGCGCTGGTCTGCGCGCCTCCGGCACGACCGGATCATGCGCGGCCTGGTGGGAGGACGCCCGCCGTGGCGCCGGCCAGCCGCTGGCGCCTGGTTTGACGTGAGACGGCACAATGGATCAGGGTGCCTTTTGAAGGAGGACATCGAGCCAGCATGACCGCCCGCCAGGATACTGTCCGACAAGCGCTTACGACGGCCAGGACGTTCGTCAGCGCCCAAGACCTGCATGCGCGGCTGCGGTCGGCTGGTCACAAGATCGGCCTGACTACCGTCTATCGTGCGCTGCAGGCAATGGCCGACCGTGGCGAGCTCGACGTCCTTAACGCCGGCGATGGGCAGCAGGTTTACCGGGCGTGCGGCAGCGGCTCGCACCATCACCATCTGGTCTGCCGGACCTGCGGCCAAACGGTCGAGGTGTCCGGGCCAGCAGTGGAGCGCTGGGCCGAGGCAGTCGGCTCCGAGCACGGTTTTACCGACGTGACCCACACCGTGGAGATATTCGGGACCTGCCCGTCGTGCGCTGCCGCAACGGAGTCAGCAGGCCAGGCGGCCTCACGCGACAGCGCCGCCACTCGCTGAGCGGCCATCCGTGAAGGCACGTTCGCGGGCCGGTGCGGCAGCGGCGCATGCCTGGTGCGGCAGCGCGGACGCGGCACCGGCCGTGCTCGAACTGCGTGGCGCCGCCGTGCGGATCGGCGGTTCCATACTGTGGCGTGGCGTCGACCTAACGGTCGGCGCAGGCGAATTTGTCGCCGTGCTTGGCCCCAACGGGGTCGGCAAATCCACCCTCCTGCGGGCATTGCTGGGGCTGCTCCCGCTGGCGGCGGGCGAAATCAGAGTCCTTGGCGGGCCTGCGGGGCGCGCGAACCACCGCATCGGTTACCTGCCACAGCGGCGCAGTTTCGACTCATCGCTGCGGGTCAGGGGCATCGACGTGGTGCGGCTCGGCCTTGACGGCGACCGCTTCGGCTTGCCCATGCCGGTGCGTCTCAGCGCCCGGGCGCGCCAGGCGGCGGCAGCCGTTCGGGATGTAATTGATCTCGTGGGTGCAAACGCCTACGCGCACCGGCCCATCGGGGAATGCTCGGGTGGCGAGCAACAGCGGCTACTGATCGCGCAGGCGCTGGTGCGCCGGCCTGATCTGCTGATGCTTGATGAGCCACTCGACAGCCTCGACCTGTCCAACCAGGCGGCCGCGGCGGCCCTGATCAGCCAGATCTGCCGGGTTCAGGGCGTCACCGTGATGATCGTTGCCCACGACGTTAACCCGATCGTGAGCCACCTGGACCGCGTAATCTACATCGCCGGAGGTGGCGCGGCGTCCGGCACGCCGGCCGAGGTCATCACCGGGCCTACCCTCAGCCGACTGTACGGCGCGCCAATCGAGGTGCTGACCACCTCCGACGGGCGGCTGGTCGTGGTCGGCCAGCCGGAAGCGCCGGCGCTGCACACCGACCGGCACGCCGACGGCGCGCGATGACGGGGCTGATCGGCCTGCCTGCGGTGCTCGCCGAACGGCTCGCCGCGCAGCTTCTTACTGGGCCGCCTGCCACCGGCGCGGATGGGGTCGCGGGGCGGCTGCTGGCTGTTCAGGCACAAGATCCGCGCGGCGCGCGCCTCGCCGTCAGGGCGCGCACGACCGGCCTGGTCGCGGCGGACGTCGACCGGGCGCTCACGGCAGACCGCTCGCTCATCGTCACGTGGCTGAACCGCGGCACGCTGCATCTCGTCCGCAGCGAGGACTACTGGTGGCTGCACCCGCTGACCACGGGCCCGCTGTTCACCGCGAACGCCCGCCGGCTTGGTCAAGAAGGTGTGCCCCCGGACGCGGCTGCACGCGGCGCGGCGGTGGTGGCGCGCTCGCTGGCGGCCGAGGGTCCGCTGACCCGCGCCCAGCTGAGGGAACGCATCGCCGCGGCCGATGTGCGCACCGAAGGCCAGGCCCTCGTGCACGTGCTCATGCTGGCGTGCCTGCGCGGCATCGCGGTCCGAGGGCCGGTCATCGGCGGCGAACAAGCCTATGTTCTGGTGCGCGACTGGCTCGGCCGTCCACCTGCTCCAGTGGATAGAGACGCTGCTCTGGCCGAGCTTGCCCGCCGTTATCTGGCTGGTCACGGGCCCGCGGTGGACCGCGACCTGGCCAGGTGGGCGGGTCTGCCGCTGCGCGACGTTCGGCGCGGGCTGGCCGGGCTCGCCGGAAAACTTGATGAGCGTGCGGATGGACTGGTTGCCCTGGTCCGCGACATTTCGCGTCGCGATTGTCCGATCCCCCCTCCGCGCCTGCTCGGCGCGTTCGACCCGGTGCTCCTGGGTTGGGCATCGCGCGAGTCCATCCTTGGCCCACACGAGCCGGCTGTTGTCTCGGGCGGGCTGTTCCGCCCCTTCGCGCTCGTTCGCGGCCGTGCCGCCGCCACCTGGAGCATGGCGGGCGGACAGGTCGTGATGAAGCCATTCGCCCCGCTCGCTGCCGCCGACACGGTTGCGCTCGAAACCGACGCGGGTGATGTGCGCCGTTTCCTCAATGGCCGCTGACCCCGAGAACCGCCACGGTGAGTTGCGTTACGGCCGTCACGAGCGGGGCCACCGGCTCGACGATCTCGCGCAACCTCGCCAGAATTCGGCGCCGTTCGCCCGAATCGGCGTGCTCGATTTCCCCGGCTCGCAACTCTTTGCCGAGATTGTCCAGTTCTGCCCGAACTGCCGCGGAATCTACTTGGCCATAGTGCTCGGTCAGAACCTCACGCAGGTTGCGGATCGCCGCCGATGGAGTCTGCGGCTGCGACATGACAATGTTCACGCGTGCATTACGCCCGGTGGTCACATTCTGCATGGCGTTGCCCTCGCCGGTCTGCACCACACTGTTGTTTATGATCCCGCCGCCCGAGAACTCGCCGGACATTTCGCGTGGCCCCTTCCTTCGAGATTGGGGTCGGTGGGCGGGCTAGCGCCTGCCTGCCATTGCATGCTGAGTCGCCGTCGAGCCTGCCCCGGCCGACATGTTCTGCATGACGTTGTGCGCGCCGGCCTGCAGCACACTATTGTTGAAGAGGAACATCATTTGGCTGTTGCGGAAGTCGGTCGTGTCCACGCCATGGTCGTCAAGAAAATCGAGGATCGCGGCCATCAGATTCTGTTCAACGATCTTCAAATGCTTGTCCGCATCCCACGCCTGGAAATTGTCCGTGTAATGAGTGCTGTCGACCATCTCGCGGATGCTCGTCCTGGCACCGTAGTCGAACGCCAAGTCCTTGCGGGCGACAGCGTGGATGCGCGCACGGCGCCTATCACTCCACGCTCGGGAGAACGCGAGGCGCAACACCCGGCCGGGCGATGAAAAGGCCTGAGGGAATAGGAAATAAGCTGCCTCGGCAAGATGGTACAGCACATGGCGCACGGTCAATACGTTGGTGGACAACCGATCCATGACGCGATATACATAATCGACCGGGCCGAGAACACTGCGATCGCACTTGACGTACAACGTATCACCAAGTGTCGAGAAATGCACAAAGGTGCTCGCCGTTACCCGGCCGCCCCAGAAAGATACATGAACACACAGACGGTGCCGGGGCGCGCCAGTCGGTGAAAGGGCTATAAGGCTAAGTTCGCTCGCACTCAGATTGCTGACCGGTGCCTCGTCACGGCGGGGAAGGAGCCGACTATTTCCGTTGAGCGCTTTGCCATTGACGAATACACGTTCCTCCAATAGAAGGCCGGGCATGAGATCGTGCCCATTGACGCTAGCGTCGTTGTCTTGGGCGATTCTCGTCAATCGTTTTTTTACCTGGTCTATAACATCAAGCACGCTGAACAGTACGACCTCGCCCTGCTGGCCATTCAGGTCCAGGCCAGAACTCTTCTTTGGCAGCAGCGGCAGCGCAAACGACCAGGGTTGCAGGTGTTCGCCAAAACCGATGAACGGGACGTCGCTATAGACCGTCACGTTACCTTGTTGATACGAATCGATGGCGTCCAGCCGCTTGGCCAGCGGTGGGTAATAGGCGGACAGTTTCTTAAGAGACAAGTAGCGCGTTACACGTGGGCCCGCCTTGCCGACTACCACAGCACGATCCTGCAACCGGTAGTACAGCACGATGCCGTACATGGCCAGCCACGCCAGTGGAGCGACCAGCGGTCCCCCCGGGAACGCGCCGTCCACCCAGTCCAGCCATAGGTTGGCGGTCAACTGCGGCGTAACGATCAGGGATGCGACCGCTAGCAGCGCCAAGCCTGCCGAGAGTGCACCCAGTGAGCGCAGCGCGCCACGCCAGCCGGGTCCCATGACGAGATAGGGCACCCTCGCCGATGCCAGTGTGTGCCGACTGATGATCGACACGAATGCCAGCGTCAGCGCGCTTACCAATGCCCACAAAGGGCTGGCCAGCAGGGTGAGAATCCAGATCACCGCTAGCGCGGCGTCGCGCCGTTGGTGTTGCCGCCGGGCAGCGACGGCGTGCAACAGCACTGGGCGTAGATCCACGTCGGGTGACGCGGCTACGGCTCTTAGATCATTGTCGCCCAGCTCGGCAATGACGCGGTCACTGAAATCCTCATCGAGGCAGGCAGCGACGCACAAGTACCGAGTTATATTTCTGTTACCCCGTGAGACATTCACAGCTTCGCTCCGCCCCTGGCGCCCCCCGGCGCCCTGTGAAGAAAGTTTAGCTCTCATCAGGAGAAATAGATAGCTGCCATAAAGAGTCTTGGGGCTCTGACTCGAATTCCGGCACGAATACGGGATTTGCTGATGTCCACTGCTGCTCAGAGCCACCTCCCGTACCAAACGCACCGGATGACGAGACCTGCCGACGGGGCAGCCCGGGCCACACCCGCCGAGCCTCCCACCTCGCGGAGTACACCACGACGAATCCTCTTAGTGCGTACGCCCATCAATGTCCGTTGCCATCTCCGGCATTCCAAAATGGGGATTTTACTCGACCAAAATAGGCCTGCTGATTTGATCAGCTAAGCCCGGCAAGATCCACCCAGCGACGATTTCGCTGGTGGGGAGGTCTGCGTGCGAACAACCCATGATCCCTTATCTCGGAGAGTTTTCAGCATATTTTACTGAGAAGTCTCCGCTCCGGCGGATCATGACAACGCGGGATCCGGGGGCTGACCGCCGCTAATTCACGCGACGCCGACACAAGGGCCGGGACCGTCGTAGCACGAGCCGCAAGGCCGCCCGGGGTCCAGCCAACCCGAGGGCGGCCGCTAACGCTGCGAGGATCACTATGGGCCGGACCGGCCAACGGACCGGGCCGACGACCGGGCCGGCCACGAGACCGGCCACGAGACCGGCGACCAGACCGGCCACAGTCGTTTTTGGATGCATTTCTGCCCCCGAGCTCACTGGGAAGTCCGGGGAACCAGCAGATGTGAGTCATCTGTTCGTCGGTGAGGTCCTCGTGCAGGTTGCCGAATCCCAGGTTGAGTCCGATGTGCATGCCACGAGACTAGAGAACAGCCGGGTCACGCAGCGTCTCACATGTGAGACGGGCGTTACGAAGCTAACTGCTCCAGTTGCCCGGCAGATCGTGCACCGTGGCGTTCTGGCCGTCGGCGCTGAGACGCACGGTGACCGGGCCGAGACGCAGGTGGTCGAGCGTGACCGTGCCCCAGCGCGTCGGCAGGCGCGGGCGGATGGCCAGCCTGCGACGGGGGACGTCCGGTTCCAGCCCGAGGTGGGAGCGCACAAGCAGCAGCGGAGCCGCGCTCGCCCAGGCTTGCGGGGAACAGGACGTCGGGTAGGGCACTGGCGGGCTGAACTCGCTGCGGCCGAACCCGCAGAACAGTTCGGGAAGCCGTGCCCCAAACGCCGCTGCCGCGTCGAGCAGTCCCGTGCTCAGGCGCTCCGCGAGCTCGACGGCTCCCGCGAGGTGCGCGTAGCGCAGCAGGCCCGCCACCGCAATCGAAGTGTCGTGTGGCCACACCGATCCGTTGTGATAACTCATCGGGTTATAGGCGCCCATGGACGCCGCGAGGGTCCGCAGGCCATAACCGGAATTCATGTCCTCGCTGGCTAGCCGCTTCACGATGCGACCGGCATGCTCGTCGCTCGCGATGCCGGCCCACAGGCAGTGCGCGACGTTGCTTGTCAGCGCGTCCACCGGTTGTTTGCTGCCGTCAAGAGCCACCGCGTACCAGCCGCGATCCGGCAACCAGAAGGATTCTTCGAACCGCTGCCGAATGTCCCCGGCGCGCGTGCGGCAGCGTTTTGCCGTCGGTGGGTCGCCGAAGCCGTCGGCCAGCTCGGCTCGTGCGAGCCAGGCCGCGTACACGTAGCCTTGCACCTCACACAGCGCGATGGGAGAGCTGGCGATCCGCCCGCTCGCATCGTTGATTGCGTCGAAGCTGTCCTTCCAGCCCTGGTTGATCAGGCCGCGGTCGGTGGCCCGCTGGTACTCCACGAACCCGTCGCCGTCGCGGTCGCCGAAGTTCTCGATCCACGACAGCGCCGCGTCAGCTGCGGGCAGCAGGGCGCGCACCGTGTGGTCGCCCGCGCCCCAGCGCCAGCACTCGGCGAGCAGCATCACAAACAGCGGGGCAGCGTCCACGGTCCCGTAGTAGTGACTACCGCCGAGGACGCGGGCGCTTTCCGGGCCGAAGCGCCGTTCATGCAGGATGCGACCTGGCTCTTCCTCGGTGGCGGGGTCAACCCTCTTGCCCTGCGATTCGGCGAGGGTCTGCAGCGTGCCGACGGCGAGGCCGACGTCGAGCGGCAGCGCCATCCAGGCGGCAAGCAGGCTGTCCCGGCCGAACAGCGTCATGAACCATGGCGCGCCCGCGGCCACGAACGGCCGACCTCGGTCGTTCATCCGCAGCACGCCGAGGTCGCTCTGGGTTTGGCGGAGCACCTGGCCGAGGTTCGGGTCGTCCGTAGAAATCACGGTGCTCTCGTCCCGCCACGCCTTGATCTTGCGGGCTGGCCGGGTGCTCTCGAGAAGCTGGCCCGGGCGGAACTGGGGCTGCACCCGGCGGTCGCCGAGGGTTGGCCGCACGACGATCTCGGTCGTCCAGCGCCCCTTGGGCGGAACGACGATGTGCCAGCTCAACGTCTCTGGCAACACGACGGGATTCGCCGACGCGGTTACCGATGAACCCCGCGAGCTACTCCGCCGTTCTCGCAGCAAGAGCTCCGGGCCTGTCACCGTGACGTCGGCCCCGCCGCTCATGGCCGCGCCCTCCTTCACCGCGAACAGGTCCATGAAGTCGGAGCCGACGCGCAGGGCCAGATTGATCGTCGAGGGTTGTCGGCCAAGGTTGTCGAGCGTGATCGTCTCCCTCATGCCGTCGCCCACCAGCCGTTCGCGGACCACAAGCAGCGTGCTGTCGGCATTTCCCGCCACCGGCGGCTGACGCAGCACGAACCGCGCAGCGAACGCCTCTGGGGAGAGGACAGAGAGCGCGTGTGGTGTCTTTCCGTCAATCTGCAGCTCCCAGCACGAGATCACCCGTACGTCGCGGAAGAACAACCCATGCGGGGTGCCGGGCTTGATGTCCCCCATCGCATCCGAGAGGCAGAACGTACCGCCCTCGACCAGCATGACCGTTCCGCTGCCGCGGGTAATCGGCACCGCAGCTCCGGAATTCAGCACATCAGGAGGTCCATCACCGGCGTCCGTCATGGCGCGTCTCCCCGGTTCGGTTGCCGCTTCGGTCACGGCGGTCGCCTTCGCGCCAGCTTGCCGCGATCGCCGCATGTTGTCTCATCATCGCCCGTGGCGGCCGGGGCTACTGGGGGGTGCAACGGGTAGTGAGGTGTCTGTGGGTGGTGCAAACGGCCCGTTGCACCACCCGACAGGGGCCCGTGACCCTGCCTCCGAGTCCCGGCGATCCGGCCGGGGCCGGGCACGCCCGCGAGCACGGTATCGCTGCCGGAGAGTTCACCGGCATTCTGGTGTCTATGGAGGAGCAGCAGGCGCGCTCCGGGCGCACCCACAGCCACGGGCAAGACCAGGGCAGCCATCGCCACGATCAGCATGAGCCAGCTCTCCGTGCGCTGACCCGGCTGCCGCGCCGACTGTGGCACCGGCTGTGGCATTTGCCGCGGCACCTGTTCCGGCCGCATTCGCATGACACCGCGGACAGGGTGGACGCGGTCATGGAGGCCAGCGCCGATGGTATGCGGGCGCTATGGATCTCTCTCGCCGGCCTTGCCGCCACCGCGGCGGTTGAGGCTGGCGTGGCCGCGGTGTCCGGGTCGGTAGCGCTCCTCGGGGATACCCTGCACAACGCCGCCGACGCGCTCACCGCGGTGCCGCTCGGCGTGGCGTTCCTGCTTGGCCGCCGCCCGCCAACGCGCCGCTACACCTATGGGTACGGCCGGGCCGAGGACCTCGCCGGCATCGTGATCGTCGCTGCCATCGCGGCGTCGGCGGTCGTGTCAGGCTACGCGGCGATCGAACGTCTGGCGCACCCTCGCAACGTGTCCGACCTGACTGCGGTGGCGGTTGCGGCCCTGGCCGGGTTCACGGGTAACGAACTGGTCGCCCGCTACCGCATCAGGGTCGGCAGAAGGATCGGATCAGCGGCCCTGGTCGCCGACGGTCTGCATGCGCGCACCGACGGGTTCACGTCGCTGGCCGTGCTGATCGGCGCTGGGGCGACCGCCGCGGGCTGGAGGCAGGCCGACTCTGTTGCCGGTCTGCTCATAACGGTGGCGATCCTGGCAACGACCCGCCAGGCCGCCCGTGAGATCTACCGGCGGCTCATGGACGCAGTCGACCCAGCGCTCGTCGAGCAGGCCGAAACCACCCTGCGCGCCACGCCGGGGGTGCTCGATGCTGGGACGGTTCGGCTGCGCTGGATCGGGCACCGGCTCCGCGCCGAATGTGAGGTCCTCATCGACCCGGAGATGAGCGCGGTCCAGGCACACCAGGTCGCGGTCGACGCCGAACACAACCTCATCCATGCACTCCCCCGGCTAGCCGCCGCACTCGTTCACGCCGATCCCTGCCCGCACAACGATGTCGATCTGCACGCCGCGCTCGCCGACCACCGCTAGCGACGACCTCGATGGCCCATGGGTGTGGCCCCTATGCGGGCCTCGGTGGCCCGCCGTGGCCAGATCTGCACACCCGGACGCGACACGGCCGCGGCAGCCGTTAGGGAGCATGCCCTTCCGCACCATGAACAGCGCGTGCCGACCCGCCCTGTCCGGTGTAAAGAGCTGACATCCAGATGTGCGTGAGCACTTCTACCAGCACGTTCTCGTCACCGAAGGGCGGCACTCCGATCGCTGCCAGATAGTAGAGCCGCTCACCCAGCCACGTAAGTGCGGCCGCGATCCCACCCGGGTCGACGGCGTCGGGCAGTCTAGCTCCAGCGGCTCGGTCGCGGTCGATACGTGCGACGGTGGCCGCGGTGTAGCTATCCATCTGGCGCTGCCACAGCTCAAACAGCTCGGGATCGGTCCGCCAGTTCTCCACGATGGCCCGCAGCACCGGTGCCTGCTCCTGCCACAGCCGGGCTCCGTCCCTGATGCCGCGCAGCAGTGTGGTCCGCCGGTCCTGCTCGTCCTCATGCTGCAGCCAGGGCTGCGCCGCGGCGTGACCTTGCGCGACGGCTCGGCGGACGAGTTCGGCCAGGACGTCGCGTTTGCTCTCGAAGTAGAAGTAGAAACTCCCGCGCGACACTCCGGCGGCAGCCAGGATGTCGGCCACGCTGAGCTCATCGAACCGGCGATCCGCCAGCAGCCGTCCGGTTGCCGTCAGAATCGTCTCCCGCAGCTTGCGGTCCTCGGCGCGCGAGGTGCGTGTTGGCCTGGCCATGGCCCTCACCTTAACGGACATTCTGTCTAGACATATTGTCTAGACAGAATGTATAGTTGAACAGCCCACTTGACGCTCACGCGCTCGGCGCTCGTGCGGGCTGGCGCTGGCACAGGCTGGCGCTGGCACAGGCTGGCGCTGGCACAGGCTGGCGCTGGCACGGGCTGGCGCTGGCACGGGCTGGCGCTGGCACGGGCTGGCGCTCGCACGCACGGCGCGCTCGCACGCACGGCGCGCTCGCACGCTCGGCGCGCGCGGGCTGGCGCTGGCATGCTCGGCGCTCACGCCGGCTGGCACGAGGAGGATGACGATGAGGTACCGGACCTTCGGCCGTAGCGGTCTACGCGTGTCCGACCTGTTCCTCGGAACGATGACGTTCGGCGACACCGGGGGCTGGGGTGCCTCGGCCGACGAATGCCGGAAGATGTTCACCGCCTACGCCGAGGCAGGCGGCAACGTGATCGACACCGCGAACCGGTACACCGACGGTGCCAGCGAACGCATTGTGGGTGAGCTGCTTGGCGCCGACAGGGACCGCTTCGTGGTGGCCACCAAATACGCGGTGACCACGGACGAGACCGACGTCAACGCGGCCGGCAACCACCGCAAGAGCCTGCGGCACTCCCTGGAGCAGAGCCTGACCAGGCTGCGTACCGATTACATCGACCTGCTGTGGGTGCACATCTGGGATCCTGACACCCCGGTGGAAGAGACGATGCGTGCCCTCGACGATGTGGTACGTGCGGGCAAGGTCCTCTATGTCGGCATCTCCGACACCCCGGCCTGGTACGTCGCGCGGGCCCAGACGCTCGCCGAGTGGCGCGGCTGGTCGCCCTTTGTCGGCCTGCAGGTGCCCTACAACCTGCTGGAACGCGACGTCGAACGTGAACTGCTCCCAATGGCCGACGGGCTCGGCCTTAGCGTGGCGGCCTGGTCGCCGCTGGCACAGGGAATCCTCAGTGGCAAGTTCACACGCCCGGCTGAGAACGCCCCGACCGAGACGCGGCGAGGCCGCGTGAGCGAACACCAGTTGGCCGTCGCTGGTGACGTGGATGCGGTAGCCGACGAGCTGGGCATGTCGTCTTCTCAGGTGGCGATGGCCTGGACCAGGGCGGGCCGGCCGTGGGTCCACCCCATCATCGGCGCGCGCCGGCTCGACCAGCTCACGGACAATCTCGGCGCAGTCGGCCTGCAACTGCCTCAGGATGCGGTTGATCGCCTCAACCAGGCCAATCCCATCGCTCTCGGGTTTCCGCATGACTTCATTGCCGCGAGCCGTGAGTTCGTCTACGGCCCGCTCGACCAGCGTTTCGACCGCAGTGCGGCGCATCGATGAGCAAGGCACTCTGAACGCTTCGGGCGCTTTGAGTACGCTGCCAGCGGGAAGCCAGCCCGGCCGACGGGCTACCCACCGGAAACCAGCCTGACCGGCGGGCCACCGACCGACCGGCGCCCAGTCGGTCGGTGGGCCAGGCACCGGATTCCCGCTTGCCTGTCAACGTCTGCGATCCGACCCAGCCTGGCTGCCCAGTTACCCATCAAGCTGGTCGCATGCCTACTCCGGCATGCCCTCGTTGGCGCTTTGGCGATCATCTATCACGCTGGGTAGACGACCGGCTGCGTCTCGGCACGGAGGGTGGCCCACGGGCCGCATCCCTGCATGGCCGTCAATGTGTACCGCCCTGATGCCAGCCGGGCCGTCCATGGCCTGCGGCCCACTCCGGCGCCTTCGTTGGCGGGTTTAGAGATCAACTAACACGCTGGGTGGCCCACCGTGGCCCCTCCGGCACGGTGGATGGCCCGCCGACCGCATCCCGGCACGCTGAGTGGCCGACCGGCTGCATCCCGGTCTGTTGGGTGGCCACAACCGCGCCCTGCAGCAAGCAACGGGTCGTTAACGCATTTCGAGGAACTCAAGATCGGCACCCGGCGAGGACCGGTTCGGCCGACCACCCATCCCCGGCCGCCGCGCGTCCTCGGCCCGCCGCCACCCATCCCCGGCCGCCGCGCGTCCCCGGCCCGCCGCCCAGCCTCGGCCCGCCGCCCAGCCTCGACACTCTGACCAGCCTCGATCTTCCGCCCAGCCTCGTCACTCCGCTCATCCTCGACTGGGAGCTTGGGCGCGCCGCCCGCGCCACGCACGGGTCGCAGTACGGTGGCCGCCAGGATGATGGCCACGATGCCCAGGCCCGCACCGACGCCGAACGCGAGGTGGTACCCGGCGGTCAGCGCCACCGCGTTGTCCAGGCCGGCCCTCTGTAGGTGATCGGTATGGGCGGCGGCCAGCGTGGACAAGACGGCGATACCTAGCGCGGCCCCAACCTGCTGGGTGGTGTTGAACAGTCCCGAGGCGAGCCCAGCGTCGCTGGGTGTAGCGCCCGACATGCCAAGTGTCGCGAGCGCAGGAAGGGTCAGGCCACCGCCCACGCCGAACGGCAGCAGGGCCGGCAGCAAGTCCCTGACGTAGGCGCCGTGCACGGGCGTGCGGGTGAGCAGCACGAGCCCTAGCACGATGAGCATGAGGCCGGTCAGCAGGATGGCACGCTCACCGAAGCGTGCACCCAGGCGTGCGGACAACCCGAGCGAGACGGTTCCGATTAGGGCTGCCGCCGGAAAGAGCGCCAGGCCAGCCGCGGCAGCACCGTAGCCGAGAACCCGCTGCATATACAGGGTGATAAGAATCTGGAAGCCGAACGCTGCGGCGATTACCAGGACCTGCGCAAGGTTGGCTCCCGAGACGTTGCGCGAGGAGAATACCCGCAGCGGCAGCAGCGGGGCGGCGGCCCTCGCCTGGCGGAGGATGAACGCGCCGACCAGCCCGGCTGCAGCGGCGGCAAATCCCAACGTGTGCGCGGAGCCCCAGCCATACCGGGTGGTCTCGACGATTGCGTAAACGCCGAGCATCAAGCCGGCGGTCACGAGGAACGCACCCAGCCCGTCGGCTCCGGCGCGCAGGCCGATACCCCTGTCGCGTTCCAACAGGCTCAGCGCCGGCGTTCCGACGAGGACACCGATGGGCACGTTGACGAAGAAGATCCAGTGCCAGTTGACGGCCTCCGTCAGGACGCCGCCAAGGACAAGGCCTATGGAGGCACCAGCGGCACCGACGAAGCTGTACGAGCCAATGGCCTTCGCCCGCTCCCGCGGTTCCGAGTACAGCGTCACGATCATGCCCAGGCTCACAGCAGAGACCATCGCGCCGCCAGCGCCCTGGACGAAACGCGCGGCGATCAGCATCTGCGGGCCAGCGGAGAGCCCGCACGCTAGGGATGCCAGGGTGAACACGGCCAAGCCGCTGAGGAACATACGCTTACGGCCAATAAGGTCGCCGAGCCGCCCGGCGAGCAGCAACAAACTGCCGAAGGCGATCATGTAGGCGTTCATCACCCAGGTCAGATTGGCCGGGGAAAAGCGCAGGTCTCGCTGGATCGACGGCAGCGCCACGGTCACGATGGTGCCATCAAGGATGATCATCAGAGTCGCGGCGCAGAGCAAGGCGAGCGCGAGCCCACGCGAGCGGCGCGCTCGTGGGGGGACGGTACCAGCCATTGAGGTCATCTCCTGGTTCGTCAGACTCCAGGTAAGACCTTAGCAGATAGTCTTGTTAGAGACGATCCTCTACAGATCTAAGTCGCCGCGGAACCAGGTTACGGCGCCAGGCCGGCGGATCTAGATTGCCGACTGGCGCGCTCGCCGCACCGGCCGTTCGCACTCCGCCGGCACGGCGAGGTGGTCACTAACGAGCCGCAGCAGCGCACCGACGAACGCGTCCCGTTGCTCTGGCCGCAAAGCGGTCACCACCTCGCCGTGCACACGATCAGCGATCTCTTGCCCTACGGCGACGATCCGCCTACCCGCCTCGGTGACCCCGACAATCCGTGCTCGCCGGTCGCTTGGAGATGGCCTGCGCTCCGCATACCCGGCCTTCTCCAGCTCGTCGAGGGTCACGACCATGGTGGTCTTGTCAAGGTCGGACAGCTTGGCCAGCTCGATCTGGGTCAACTCGCCCGACATCGCGTGAACCAGGACGCAATGGCCGCGCGGCGTCATCCCAATCTCGGCGAACGCCGCCGTCATCCGCGTCGCCAGCACGTGACTGGCGTGAGACAGCAGGAAACTAAGGTCAGGGACCATCCGTTCCGGCGCCTTCATGGTCATGGACAACACCATACCCCAGATAGTTTGTATTACAGATAATCCGACGGCAGACGAATAGGTCAACAGGGGGCACGATTCCATGTCCAACCGCAGGCCAACCGTGCGCGAGCTGCGCCTTGTCGTGACAGCGGACGACTACGACCAGGCACTTCACTTCTATCGTGATGCTCTCGGCATGGCCGAGCGCGCCTCCTTCGCCTCGCCCGGAGGGCGGGTGACGATCCTGGAGGCCGGGCGGGCGACCCTCGAACTCGCCGACCCGGCACATGCTGCCTACATTGACGAGATCGAAGTCGGCCAGCGCGTCGCTGGCCACGTCCGCGTCGCACTTGGCGTCGACGACAGCCCGGCCGTGACCACTCGCCTCGCCAGGAAAGGGGCGACCATCCTCGCTGAACCGACTCGCACCCCGTGGAACTCGCTGAACGCCCGCCTGCAAGCACCCGCCGGGCTCCAGCTGACCCTGTTTACCGACATAGCTGATGGAGCTGGCGTGGACACCACGGGTCCGTAACGCATCCGCGGCCGACGACCCGGCGGGTCCCAGGGAACGAACCTCCGCGGAATGATCCCGAACGGCTGCCGCTCAGTGGCACGCTCACGCCGTGCGGAGCCTTATGAGAAGCAGGCTCTTAGCGGCGCGTCAGTACGCGCGAGCCGTTCGGGATCTCGGGTGTGGTACGGCGCTGAGCCTGTCGCACACCTCAACGACGCCCTCGACACCCCGGATCGCCTCGACCAGGCGAACGGCTATGCTCCAGCGCTCTACGTGACCAGTGACGGTCACAACGCCGAGTGACACGGTCACGTCCAGCGCATTCGTGCCGAGCGCGAACTCCCCGGCGGTGATCTTTCTGATCACGTCGTCGCGGATCTGTTCATCGGGCCGATCGAAGATGCCGAGCAGGTCCGCCCGGCTCACAATCCCTACCAGCCGTCCCGCACGGTCTACAACGGGAAGCCGCTTGACCCCTCGCTCGCACATCACCACGGCCGCCTCAGCCACGCTCGCCTGCGTGCCGATCGTGATTGCTGGCGTACTCATCAGTTCGGCCGCGGTAACGGCGGCAGCTTTGGCGCGTTCGCCACGACGGCCCGTGGCCAGCACCGACTTCGCCGGTCCAGAGAATGGTTCCAGCCCAACCTCCTTGAGCAGCAAATCAGCCTCGGACACCATGCCAAGCACACGACCTGCCAGATCGACGACCGGGAGAGCGCTCACGTGGCACCGTCGTATTTCACCGACGATGTCCTTGTACCCTGTCGTCCCAAGGACAGAGACGACACTGCTCGTCATCACATCTCTCACTCGGCTAGTCATGGCGATCGCTCCCTTTGGATCTGCCTACTCCAAGCACACGCGGCATTCCAGCAGTACGCATCGGACGAACGGGTGCAGGAACCTCCGACTTCTGGCCTGGCATTGAGGGACCAACGCCCTATCGCCATCGCGGTCCGTCTCATGCGTGGTGTTGGTTTACCTGCTGACCTGGCATGCACTGCTTGCTACCCGGTCCAGGTCGGTCAGCGAACGCGGGCGTGCTGTGGACCCCGCGTTCACCTGCGTATCAACGTGGGGCGCCGTGGGCGCGCAGCGCCGCCAGACGCTTGCGGTACTCGGCCTCGTCGATCTCGCCACGTGCGAACCGTTCGGCCAAGATCGTCTCGGCCCGCGGCGCCTCATGGGAATCCCGCCGCGTCCGGTAGGGGAGACCGCCGAACATGCGCAGCCCTCGGCCCGACCGGATCAGCCACACGACCACCATGATCACCAGGGCCCAGAGGGCCAGGGTGACAACGCCGCCGAATACCAAGCCGCCCCAGCCCCACCCACCTGTGCCTACCTGGTGGCCGCCCTGCAATGCCATCCGCTACCTCCGTAAGGCACGTTATGCCAGGTCTGCCAGGTCCTCTACCAGGATCCAAGAGAGCTGTCTGGGATGCCAGCATGCCGATTCCCGGTGCGGCCAGCTTCACCGGAGATATCGTCCTGGCACCCTTGTGACAAGTTCGCCGCAGGCCATCTACTTGACTCAGGTGCCGTTTGGGGGGCTTTGGACGTCGATGCCTCGGGCGGGGTGGACCAGTGGATGAGCGGGTATGCGCATTACCTTGACCTGGCTGCGGCTCGAGGCGCGCCGACGTTGGCGCTCGCTCACCGTGCTTGCCCTGCTGGTCGCCTTGGCCACGGCGACAGTTCTCGCGGCTGTCGCGGGAGCGCGGCGCGGCGAAACCGCCTTTGACCGGCTGTGGGAACGCACGCTGCCCGCGACTGTCACCGTACTGCCCAACCAGCCCGGCTTCGACTGGGCGAAGATCCGCGCATTGCCCGAGGTGAGCGCGCTGAGCATGTTCCCGGTCACATTCGGGTTCGCGCTGGACGGCTACCCGGACGCGAGTACCGGGTTCCCGCCCGCGGATAGTGAGCTCACCCGGACCATCGAACGGCCGGTCGTATTGGAGGGACGGCTGTTCAACCCCAACCGCGTCGATGAGATCCTGATCACCCCAATGTTCCAGGCGAGCTACGGCAAGGGCGTTGGCGACACGCTGACCCTGCACCTGGCGAGCCCGAAGCAGGTTGACCTGGGGTACGACGGGTCCACGGGGGACCCACCGCGCGGACCGAAGATCCGGGCCCGCATCGTCGGCATGGGCCGTTCGCCCTGGGGATCCGCTAACGTCGACGGCCCAGGGCTAAAGGGAGGCGTGCTCGCTTCGCCGGCCCTGTTTGCCCATTACCGCGCCAACATCATGGGCACGAGCGGCCGGACCTACATCAATGCGGTAGTGCGGCTGAAGGGCGGCCCGGCGGCGGTTCCCGCGTTCCGCGCCAACCTGGCCCGGGTGACCGGGCGGTCCGACATCGACGTGTGGAACAATTTCGTCAACACCGGCGGCCCGGCCCACAGGGTCACCGGGTACGAGGCCGCCTGCCTGCTCGCCTTCGCGCTCGCGGCCCTGTTCGCCGCCTTCTTCCTGGTCGGCCAGTCCGTTGCCCGCTACACGTCCTCGACCGTGTCCGATCTGCAGGTCCTGCGGGCGGTGGGCATGACACCGCGGCAGGCTGTCGCGTCCGCCTCGGCCGCGCCGTTCCTCGCCGCGGCCGCAGGGGCGACGCTCGGCATCGCTGGGGCTATCGTCGCCTCGCGGTGGATGCCGATCGGCGCGGCATCAATCTTCGAGCCGCACCCGGGGCTCGACGTGGACTGGCTTGTTCTCGGTACGGGCTGGGTCATGGCGCCACTCCTCGTGCTGGCCGGATCCGCCGTCGCGGCCGCGACGGCGTTTGCCGCCGACCGGCGGCACGCCGCCCAGCGCCGGTCCGCCGTCGCGGCGGCGATGGCGGGAGGAGGGCTTCCCGTACCAGCGGTGGTGGGCGCCCGGTTCGCGCTCGAACCGGGGGGCGGCCATTCGTCCGTACCGGTTCGCCCGGCCTTGGTGGGTGCGGTAGCGGGCGTGCTGGGCGTGCTCGCCGCCTTTACCTTCTCCGCCGGGGTCTCCGACGCCGCCGCCAATCCGGCCCGCTTCGGGCAAACGTGGCAGCTGGGAACCTTCCTTGGTCTCAACGGGCGGGACTGGGGGGCAGCCAGCCCGGTGCTGCGTGCCGTAGCTGCCGACCGCGACGTCATCGGCGTGGATGACGCGCGTATCGCTGGGGCCCAGTCCGGCCAGGTCTCCATCGAGAGCTTCACCTATGACCCGGTTGCCGACAAGCGGCCGCACGTTGTCCTCACCGACGGGCGGATGCCCGCCAGTGGGAACGAGATCGTGCTGGCCCCGACCACCGCCCGCGAGATGCATGCCTCCACAGGATCAACGGTCCGGCTCACCGGCGCGGCTGGCCCGCAGAGCATGACCGTGACGGGCATCGGTTTTGTGCCCGTGGGGCCGCACAACGGCTACGCCGACGGCGCGTGGCTCACCCCGGCCGGATACGAACGGATCTTCCGTGGCGCGCACTACGCCTTCAAGTTCCACGCCGCGACCGTGGCGCTGCGGCCGGGTGCAGATGTGCAGGCGGTGGCGCGGCGGCTGAACGCCACAGCCGGGGCCATCAAGGGCGGCCAGGCATTCACATTCGCGCCGCCATCCCCGCTGCCGGAAGTCCAGGAGATCCGAGACGTGTCGGTGCTGCCGCTGGCGCTCAGCGCCTTCCTGGCCCTGCTCGCGGTCGGCGCGGTCGGGCACGCCCTAGCCATCGCCGTACGCCGCCGCCGCCACGAACTGGCGGTGCTGCGGGCGCTTGGCATGACCCGGATGCAGTCCAGGATGGTCGTAGTCACCCAGGCGAGCGTGCTCGCTGTGATCGGGCTGGCGTTCGGGGTTCCGCTTGGCGTGGCGCTGGGCCGCACCGTATGGCGCGTGGTCGCCGACAGCACGCCGCTGGCATACCAGCCCCCGCTCGCCGTATGGGCGCTGCTACTGATCGGCCCTGTGGCGCTGCTGGCCGCGAACCTGCTGGCCGCCTGGCCGGGGGAACGCGCGGCCCGGCTGCGCACCGGGCAGATCCTTCGTACCGAGTGATCGCGGCAGGCCGGCTGGCCTTTGTGCCGACGGGCGGCTGGCCTCCGTGGCCTGCGTGGCCTGCGTGGCCTGCGGGGCCGCAGGTCTCTGTGGCCGGCCGGGCGGCAGGTCTCCATGGCCGGAGGCACTCAGCTGGTCCCCCGCGACCAGCAGAGACCCTCCACAGGCCCCCCGCGACCAGCAGAGACCCTCCACGGGCCCCCCGGCCGGGCGGCAGGCATCTGTGGCCGGCCGGGCGGCAGGTCTCGTGGCCGGCCGGGCCAGCCTGGCTGAGGTAGACCGCTGTCGCGCTACGATCCTTGCTCAAATGGGTACTATCCGTGTCGCGCTGGCCGAGGACAACGTCCTGCTCCGTGAGGGCGTCTCCCGCCTGGTCGCGGCGAGCGAGGACTTCGAGCTGGTCGGCACCGCGTCCGACCTGCCGGAGTTGCTCGCCGTCATCGAGCAGCACGAGCCTGACGTGGTGATCACCGATATCCGCATGCCACCCACCGGCCGCGACGAGGGCATCCAGGCCGCCGCCTGGCTCCGGGACCACCGTCCCCAGGTAGGCGTCGTGGTGCTGAGTCAGTACACCGCCCCTGGCTACGCGGTGGCCCTGCTGGAGCATGGTTCCGCGGGCCGCGCCTACTTGCTCAAGGAGCGGGTGGCGAGCGTGGATGAACTGGCCCGCGCTGTCCGCACCGTCGCACGCGGTGGCTCCGTGATCGATCCGGTCGTCGTGGATGAGCTGGTGAAATCGCGCTCGCATCCGCGTGCCTCGAGCCTCGACTCGCTGACGCCCCGCGAGGCGCAGATCCTGGCCGAGATGGCCCAGGGCAAGAACAACGCCGCGATCGCCACGGCGCTGACGGTTTCCGAGCGCGCGGTCGAAAAGCACACCAACTCGATCTTCGCCAAGCTCGGACTGAACGAGGAAAAGGACGTGAACCGCCGGGTCAAGGCGGTCCTGCTGTTCCTCAGCCGGGGAGAGGGGGGCTGACCACACCACCGTGAGGAAGGCAGCACCCTCCGCTCACACCATGGCCTATGCCAAGCTGGAGGAGTGAGCAGCCCGCACTCCGTGCTCGTCGTGGACGATCAGGCGCCCTTCCGTTACGCCGTCAAAGCGGTGCTGCGCCGGCTGGCATGCTTCGAATTGGCCGGTGAGGCGGCGAGCGGGCCCGAGGCCATCCGGCTCGTCGACGAGCTACGGCCCGCCCTTGTCTTGATGGACATCAACATGCCGGACATGAACGGCATCGAGGCCACGCGGCACATAGTGTCGGCCCATCCCGATGTCGTGGTCTTCTTGTGCTCCACCTACGACGTCGGTGACCTTCCCCGCGGTGCAGCGGAGAGTGGGGCCAGCGCCTACGTCAACAAGGAACGGTTCGGCGGCGAGGTTCTGCGTCGGCTGTGGCAGGACAGGACGCCGGGCGCTTTCGCTTCCTTGTGAGCTTGCTTCCCCGCGAGCTCAGACCAGTGGCACCGAACCGCTGATCTTTGCTCCGTGACCAGGCCGTGAATCCCAACGGACGGCGCCACCGATGGCACCGAGGCGGTCCGCCATGTTGACAAAGCCGTGCCCGCCGCGGGCCGTGCTGGGATCGAATCCTGGGCCGTCATCGGCCACCGAGAACAGCAACCCGCCGGATTCTGTCCAGAGTCGCAGCTCGACCGTCGCGTCCTTGGCATGTTTGGCGGCGTTCTGCAAGGCCTCCAGGCAGCAGAAATAGACCGCCGCCTCGACCTCGGAGGGATACCTGCCGACGTCGTCGGCAACCACCACGGTAGCCGGGAGGGGATTGCGGCTCGCGGCGGCACGCAACGCTTCGCCCAGACCGCTGTCAGCAAGAAGCGGAGGGTAAATCCCATGCGCCAGCTCGCGCAGTTCGGTGATGGTCACCTGAACGTCGGCTGCCATCTGGGCGAGCATCTCGGCAACGGCAGCCGGTTCGTCGGCGGCGATGTCCGCGGCAAGGCGAAGGCTAATCGCAAGTGCCACCAGGTGCTGCTGCGCGCCGTCGTGCAGGTCACGCTCCACCCTGCGGCGTTCCGCGTCGCCGCTCGCGACGATGCGGGCCCGAGATTCGCGCAGCTCAGCGGCCTGCCTGCGCAGCTCATCGAGCGTTGTCTGCAACGCCGCGTCAAGCTGAACGTTGTGGAAGGCGAGGCCGGCCTGGCGGGCCAGTTCGGTCAGGACGCGGTCGTCCTCCTCGGAAAACGCATCCTCACGGGCGGGCCGCGCCACCACGATGAGGCCGAGCAGCTCGCCGGCGTGGCTGATCGGCGCTACCCGTAGCTGAGCCTGTTCGCGCCCGTCGAGCAGGGACGGCAGCCAGACCGAGGCCCACGCGCTCCCCGACACGCCGGCCCGGGCGACCACCCGGCGCTCACGATCTGTCAGCAGAACTGGCTTGCGGGCCACGTCGGGTACTGACACCGCCCGTTCAAGCACATCGCCGGAGCCGGTGTAGATTTCGGCACTGGTCAGCCGCATCGTCTTCCGCAGCGATTCGGCAAGCTGGAGCAAAAGCTCGTCCATGGCGACAGCCCTGGTCATCCTGCTGCCGAAGGTACGCAGCGCCTCGTCAGGCGCCTCGCGAGTCCCGTACACGCAGCGGGTGGCAAAGGCATGGAGCCGGTACCTGACCGGCGTATAGGCAAGCGCCGCTACCGCGGCCGCGAGCATCGACAGCCCGAGGGTCTCGCGTTCCACGGAATCGCCCGGCGTCTTCCCGAGGCCGAGCACGATGACCACGTAGATGACCGCGACGACCGCGGTAGAGCCCGCCGCCGACACCGCATGCACGAGGACTCGCCCGCCGTGGGGCGCGAGCCTGCTCACCTCGCCTGCCATGAGTCCCAGCGGGAGGGCCGCCACGGCGCCGACCGCAACCGCGGCGACTGGCCCCGGCCAGCCAACGAGCAGATGCAGGACCGCGCTGAACAAGGCCACGTCGGCGGCCACGACGGAGCCGATCGCCAGCCACTGCATCCGCTCCCTGTCGCGGCCCGCCGCGGCGAAGTAGCGGCCACGCGCGGCCGGGAGGGCGGCGAGGACGGCAAGCGGCCAGATCAGCGCGACCGCCACCGCGGGGAACGGCTCACGAGCGACGGCGAGCGCCAGCCCCGGACCGAGCGCGGTCGCATAGGCGATACCCACAGCGGCGCGCCGCGCCTGCCCGGTGAGCCTCCCGTCGGGCAGGGCAATCAGGAAGTGCAGGGAGATCGCGATGACAAGGGGCGCGGCCACGGTGGCAATGGCACGCGCCGCCGCATGCTGCCCGGTCGGGGTCTGGTCCGCTATGCGGCCAGCGGTCAGCGCTACCGCACCCACCAGCGCACCCGACGCCAGCTGCCAATGAGAACTCCGGCCCAAATCCCGTGCGGCGATCGCTCCCGCCAGTGCCCAGATGAGCGTGATGCCGAACGCGGCGACGTCCACCGCGGCGATGCCGCCTGGCACATTCGCCCGCAGCCCGATCACGACGACCGCGGTCGTTACGGCTGGCAGGAACACCCAGGCCGCCAGGTGACGCGCGCTGACCCAGCCGCGCGGGTGCGCGGTCGAGGTGGGAAGCTGTAGTGGACGGGAGTCCATGGTCAGCGGGCCTGCACGGCAACTGGCTCGCCGTCGTGCTCCTGCTCGGGGGTCACGATCCGCCCGTCCAGCATCCGCGCCACCCGCCCGGCGGCACAGGCCACGTCCGCGTCATGGGTGACAAGAACGATGGTCTGGCCGCCGCCATGCAGGCGACGCATCAGCTCAATGACCTCGTCTCCGCCTGCGGAGTCGAGCGCACCAGTGGGCTCGTCCGCCAGAAGCAGGGTGGGCTCGTTCGCGAGGGCACGTGCGATGGCCAGCCGTTGCCGCTGACCGCCCGACAGCACTCCGGGAACGGCCGCAGCCTTGTCGCCGATGCCAAGCAGGTCGAGCAGATCCCTGGCCCGGGTCTCCGCGATCTTGCGCTTGCGGCCGGCGATGACCGCAGGCAGCGCCACGTTCTCCAGTACGGTCATGCCCTCCAACAGGTTGAAGAACTGAAAAACCAGCCCGATGTGCCGGCGGCGGAGCCGGGCCAGGTCATCCTCGCTTCGCCCGGTCACCTCCTCGCCAGCGACGGAGATGCCGCCCTCGTCGGGCGTGTCGAGCCCAGCGACGAGGTTAAGCAGCGTCGACTTGCCGCAGCCCGACGGACCCATCAAGGCGACGAACTCGCTCTCCATGACGGTCAGGTCGACGCCGCGCAGCGCGCGGACCGGCGCGTTCTCGGCTTCGAACGTCTTGCGTACCCCACGCATCACCAGCGCGGGACGGCTCTCGGTCATCGCGCCCCCGTTCGGGTCGTGCTTCCTGTGACTCGAGTTGTGCTTGCTGTGACTCGGGTTGTGCTCCCGGTGGCACCGTCGACGTGGTGGGCGGGCACCGATGCCCCCGGCGGTGGGCCCTCGCGGTTAATGATCTTGTGGGCGACGACGGGAGTCTCTCGTCCCTTGACGAACTGAGCACCGAGTGCCACCGCCTCCACGTCCGTGCCAAGCGCCTCGATCGTCGCCGCAGAGACCACCGTCTCACCCGGGTCGGCCAGCTGCTGCAAACGCTGGGCGAGATTGACAGTATCTCCAACCAGCGTGTACTCGAGCCGCTCCACCGACCCCAGGAGCGCTGCCACCGCTTCACCTGTCGACAGGCCGAGCCCGAGGCGGAACGCGGGCAGACCGTCCTCGGCCCAGCGGGTGTTGATCTCCGCCTGAAGCGCGTGCATCGCGCGGGCCGCGGCCACCGCGTGGTCCGCGTGGTCGGGCTGCGGGAAGGGGGCGCCGAAAACCGCCATCACCGCGTCGCCCACGAACTGCATCACGGTGCCTCCCTCGCCCAGGATGGCCCGGTTCATCGCGGCACGGTGGGTGTTGAGCTGCCCGGCGAGCTGGCTCGGGTCGGCGTGCTCGGCGATCGTCGAGTACGACCTGATGTCACTCATCAAGACCGTCACCAGGACTCGCTCAGGCTCCCCGATTTCCCGCCGCTCGTATCGGAGCTTTTCCGCCAGCCCGCTCGGCAGCAGGCGCGACAGCGTCTCGCCCTGCTCTTCGCGGTCCACGATGGCCTGGTGCAGCATGCGGAGCCGCCGCAGCGCACCTTGGCGCCCCGCGGAAACACCCTCGGCCAGCTTGACGAACACGGCGTCCACCTCCGCGGCGACTGCCTCGGCAGGAACCCGCCGAGCCGCGGCAATGGCCTTGATCGGCCTGCCCTCCGCGACCTTGCCGAGAAGCTCCTCCTCGGCGGGAAGCAGCCCCCCGGCCGGGACAACCGGGCGGACCAGCGCCTCGACGATCGCCGGGTCGAGGGCCGTCCCACCGGTCGCCACGGTCCGGATGGCATCGACGAGCTGGCTGCCCTCGGCGACACGGTCCTTCAGCAGATAGCCGTAGCCCGCGGAACCCTCGGCCAGCAGCGAAACCGCGTACTCGGGATCCTCGTACTGTGACAGCACGACGACCCCGGTCCCCGGGTGGCGCTTGCGGACCTCCTTGGCGGCGTCGATGCCTTCCCGCCCAAACGTCGGCGGCATCCGGATGTCGGTGACCAGCACCTGCGGCTGGGTCGCGTCGGCACCACGGACGACCTCGTCGTAGTCGGCGGCAACCCCAACGACCCGGAGATCGCGGTGCCTGTCGATGAGGGCGCGCACGCCCTCGCGCACGATCAGGTTGTCGTCAGCGAGAAGAACCTCGATCGTGCTCGCCGGGTCCGCGTCAAGGTGATCCATCTACCCATTAGTCGCATACCGCCGCCGGTCGTGCCAGTGGGCAGGCATGCAGAAAACGGGTGGTAGTAGCACACCTTCGGACGCCTGACAGCACCCGCGATGTGACATCGAGGGTCCTGCCTGCGGCTACTCGCGGCGAGAACGCGAGCTGGCTTCGCCGTGCGGACGATTCGGTCGACCGGCCCGGTATCTCCGGGGGCACTCGGCGCTCTTCTTCTGGTAAAGGGGGCGCCAGGACGGACAACTGTTTCTGCCCGGCCGACCGCGGCGCAGTGAAGGGGGCCTTCAAATGGAAAGTCAGATTATGTTCCTCGACTGTCCAGCGTTCTTGGACAAAAGAGGTGCACAAAGATGCGGGCTTCCTGCCGAGGTGGAATACAGGTACACAGTGGCATCAACCGACGCGCCGCTTGAAAGCGCGAAAATAAGGTGCCCGCGCGGCCACTGGTTCAACGGCCCGATCGAATTCCTCACCTGGAAAAAATGCCCGGCGGCTGCGCCGCCCGCCACGGCGGCCGCGCCGCAGCAGCCCGCGCCGCAGCAGCCCGCGCCGTAGCCGCGGGTGAGCAGGCTTGCCGATACCCGGTGGTGGTAGGCACACCAAGAAAGGCCAGCCACCACACTGGTGCCCGCCAGGCACTGGGGAGACCATCGGGATCATGCGATATGAAAGCTGTGTCACGTCACTGTCCTGGATCCCGTCGGAAGCCGTCACCGGAGGAGCCCGCGTAGCTTTCGATTCCGGATTCACCCGCTATGACAAGCCGCCGCCAGGCGAGCTCGGCGATATCACGGAACTGCGGGCCACGGACAGGTTCCGTTTCGCCAATGAGCTCCGGGCCTGGATCGAGGTCGACGACGACGGCCGGATCACCGATGCGGGCTACAGCGGCGGCGGCCTGATGGGGTCGACGACCATCAAGCTGGGCGCGCTGCGCTACCGGTTCCAGGCAGTTCAGCTCCCCGATCTCCAGCGCGATCCCGAGCGGGGCGACGGTTGGGTGCGTTTCGTGCAGACCGCCGGGGGGCGGACCGGCTTGCCCGCGCCGCGGCCGGTGCGGCGACGGCCTTACGTCCAGTGGCAGGCGCCCCTGGTGTGGACGACGCTGTCGCTCACGTTGCACGCGGAGGGCCGGGCCGAGTTCGCGGTGACGGGCGCGAGCCGGTTTCCCCGCCACTGGATCTACGACGGCGTGGGCCAGCTGGCGCAAAAATCGGGCCTGACCGACTTCCGCGACTGGTTCCGCGCGTCGTTCGGGCGTCACACCCCCTGGGGCGACGAGGAATCGCCGGCGCTGGTTACCGCGGTCGAGACCGCGTTGGAGCGCACCTTGTCCGTTGAGCTCATGCACGGGGCGGCGAAACCGCGGATCGGCCGGCTGCGGGCCGGTGAGGTACTGATGCGCCAGGGCGAGCCTGGTACCGACATCTTCCTGATTCTCGATGGGGTTGTCAGGGTCGAGCGGGATGGCGAATGGCTGGCCGAGTACGGCCCTGGTGCGCTGCTTGGCGAGCGAGCCCAGCTTGAGGGGGGCACCAGGACGTCCACACTGGTCGCCGTCACCGCCTGCCGGGTGGCATCGGTCGATGCCGGGCAGTTCGACCGGTCCGACCTTGTCGAGCTGTCCGGGGGGCACCGGCGCGAAGACGCCGCCCGGGGCTGAGGGTGCGAATCCACCTCTGTGGCGTCCGCGGCTCCACCCCGGCGCCAGGCGCGGAGTTCATCCGCTATGGCGGCCACACCTCGTGTGTGGCCATCGCCCACCACGGCGCGACCGCGCCAGCGCTCATCCTGGACGCGGGCACCGGCCTGCGGCGGGTTGCCCCGCTGCTGGCCGGCCGACCTTTTACGGGCACGATCCTGCTCACCCACCTGCATTGGGACCATGTCCACGGGCTTCCGTTCTTCACGGCAGGCGATCGTGCCGACGCCCAGGTCACGTTGCTCATGCCCGCGCAGGTGGGGGGCGCAAGCGCGGCGGAGGTGCTGGCCCGTGGCATGTCCCCGCCGCACTTCCCCATCGGGCCGAGCGGCCTGCGGGGGGACTGGGCCTTCGGCATGACCGAGCCGGGAAGGCTGACGGTCCAGGGATTCACGGTGCAGGCGCGGGAGGTTCCGCACAAGGGCGGCCGGACCTTCGGATACCGGGTCAGCGACGGGCGTTCGGCGATCGCCTACATCCCCGACCACTGCCCCACGGCCCTCGGGCCGGGTCCGCAGGGATGGGGTGCGTACCATCCCGCCGCCCTCGACCTGGCCGCGGGGGTGGACCTGCTGATCCACGACTCGTTCCTGCTGTCCGACGAGGTCGCCGCGCAGGCGTCGTTCGGCCACGCGGCCGTCGACTACGCCGTAGGCCTGGGCGAGCGAGCGGGTGCGCGGCGGGTGGTGCTGGCCCACCACAAGCCGGACAGGACCGACGAGGCACTGGATCTGCTGGCCGACCGCTTCCGTGCGGGCGCGGCCGATGTTCTCGTGGCGGCCGAGGGCAGGGTGCTCGAGCTCCCGGAAGGCGCGCCGGGGTCCCGCAGGTTTGCGACACCAAGCGGCAGCCGTTCGGGATAATTTCCTTAACGGCTGCGCTGGGCGCGTCACCGCCCGCGACGCGAGTCTGGATTCCGCGGATCTAGGGCACATATCCGAGGTTCAGGCGATAGTCAGTACCGATCCACGCCAGGACGAGGCTGCCGTTATGGCTGCACACCGCCGGTGCATGGTCGGTTTTCGCGTCCTCGAGCCGGACCGGCGCACCGGACCAGCCATCGGCCGCGGTGAGCAGGTTGACGCGGCGGTCAGAACCGGTCCACGCCACGATCAGGCTGCCGTTATGGCTGCACACCGCCGGCGCGGCGCCGGTCTTCGCGGCCGGAAGCCGGACCGGCCCGCCGGGCGAACCATCCGCCATGCTGAGCAGGTTGACGCGGCGGTCAGAACCGGTCCACGCCACGATCAGGCTGCCGTTATGGCTGCACACCGCCGGCGCGGCGCCGGTCTTCGCGGCCGGAAGCCGGACCGGCCCGCCGGACCAGCCATCCGCCATGCTGAGGAGGTTGACATGGCGGTCGGTACCTGTCCACGCGAGGACCAGGCTTGCCCGCGGGGACGCGGTGAGCGACGGTGACTCGCTACTTCGCTGCTTGAGTGTCACCTTGGTGGCATTCGGGCTAGGACGGACGGCCAGCACGTTCAGCGCCCTGTCGGTGCCCGTCCAGGCAAGGTAGAGCCGCTCCCCGCACCCGGTCACCGAGGGTGGCAACGCAATAGTCTCCGTGGTCGATTCATCAGAACCCGAGGAACTCTTTCGCACCTGCTTGTAGCTGTGCTCAGCGAGCCGTTGCTTGTCCACGAATTCACGCCCATCGGGCGACGACGCCATATTGAGGCACAGGTCGGTCCCGGTCCAGGCCAGATAGACGCGGTCCCGCCAGCTGGTTATCGCGCCTGCCGCCGAGGACCTCTCGTTTAACCGCACGCTCGCCAACATCGACACGTGCACCTCCACCCGCGCTGCACCGCGCTCTCGGACATAAGTGCCCACTGGAATCATCGCAGCGGATCGAAGAGGATCGGACTCGGCGGAGTTCGGTGGGCAGCCCCAGAACATCCCACATCCCGAAAACATCCCAGAACGGAGTGAGGCGAGCTGATGTGCGCTGACAAACGCACCGAAGGCGCGGAAACGGCGGCCGACCTGCCCGCTACCGGCGGCGGGCGCGGTTACCTGCGTATCGCCACGGAGGAGGCGTTCGCGCCGCCGGAGCTTGTCGCGCTGTGGCGGAACCTGCTCGACCGGGGGACGTCCGACGATCCCGGTTTCGTGAGCCTGGTCGGTTTCTACACCGCCGCTCGCAGCGAGCGCGCCAAGTTCGTCTTTGACCGCCTGCAGAACCTGGGCGAGCTCCGGCTGGCTGACATGGACGCCACGGGGATCGACCGCCAGATCGTCTCGATCACCGCACCGGGACCGCAGATCCTGGCCCGCGACGAGGCCGTCGCCATCGCCACCCTCGCCAACGACCGGCTCGCGGACGCGTGCCGCAGGCACCCGGATCGCTTCAGCGGGCTCACCACGATAGCGCCGCAAGACCCCGAGGCCGCGGCCAAGGAGATTGAGCGAGGCCACCGCGACCTGGGTTTCAAGGGCGCCATCATCAACTCCCACACCCAAGGCGAGTATCTGGACAACCCGAAGTTCTGGCGGATCTTCGAAGCGGCCGAGGCGCTCGGCACGCCGATTTACCTGCATCCCAACACGCCGCCGAAAAACATGATCGGGCCGCTCCTCAAGGCCGGGCTCGACGGAGCCATTTACGGGTTCGCCGTTGAGACCGGTATGCACCTGTTGCGGCTCATCACCGCAGGGGTCTTCGACCGCTTCCCGGCCCTCAAGTTCGTGGTCGGCCACCTCGGTGAGGCGCTGCCTTTCTGGCTGTACCGCCTGGATTACATGCACGCCGCCACCGTCCGGGCTGGGCGTTACGAGTCGATGAAACCGATTCGGCGCAAACCCAGCGACTACCTCCGCGACAACGTCTGGGTCACCACCAGCGGGATGGCCTGGGCGCCCGCGATCCTGTTCTGCCGGGACGTGCTCGGTCCCGACCGGGTCCTTTACGCGATGGACTATCCCTACGAGTACGTGCTCGACGAGGTCATCGCCCAGGACAACCTGCCGCTAAGCCCGGCCGAGCTGAAGGCCTTCTTCCAGACCAACGCCGAGCACGTGTTCGGGCTCTGATCGCGGGGGACCGCGTTTCCGAGGACCGTGGAGGTCAGGACGACGCCGACGCCGTCGAATCCCATTTCCGCGGCCCGACGCCACGATCTGCCCGACCGCGGGCGCGGACGTGGCCCGGTGCCACCGCCACCATCGTCGGCGCTGTCCGCAGCCCGGGAGCAGGCGAGCTGAGCCGACCGGTCAGGGGTTCTTGGTGCCTCCGCGCCGAATGGCTCCGATCGCGGGAGCAAGCACCAGCCACAGCCCGATCGTCGCCACCATGGCGGTGACATAACCGAACGGGCGGACGCCAATGTCGGTGCCCACAATGCCTGCGAAAATCATTAGCAACCAGGCGCTGACGAAAAAGGCCGGGCCAGCGGCCACCAACCCGAAGAAGTCGCGCATTTTCGCCTCCCTTTCGGAGCAGGCACGCGGCTGCGCGCACCTGCTCACGCGCTGGCGCGCGCAAGGCTATCCTTTCCAGGCCGCCAATGTTACGCAGGAGGCGATGGGCCGCAACGGCAGGGACTTATGGCCCTGGATACCGTGGCTCGAGGAGGATGGCGACGCTGTGGACGCTGCCCAACTGCCCGCCCCGCACGCGGCGACCCCGTCGGGCAAGCCGCGTGCGCGGTCGCTGGGCATCCCGTTCGCCGGCACGCCGGGCCAGTGGAACGCGATCACCGACGTGGCCGGGGTAGAGGTCGGCTATACCACGCTCATCGAGGGCCGCATGGTCCGCACCGGGGTGACCGCGATCCACCCACGCGGCCAAGCCGGCGCTGCCGATCCGGTGGCGGCCGGGTTCTTTTCCCAGAACGGAAACGGCGAGATGACCGGCGTCTCGTGGATCGAGGAATCCGGCACCTTCTGCGGGCCCGTTGCGATCACCAACACGTACGCCGTCGGTGTCGCGCACGCGGCGATCATCGCCTGGGCCGTGAGGCACCATCCCAGGCTCACTGCCGCCTGGCTGCTGCCGGTGGCGGCGGAAACCTGGGACGGGTACCTCAACGACATCAACGGGCATCACGTCACCGAGCCGGCGGCCGTGGCCGCGCTCGAGGCGGCTGCGGCCGGGCCAGTCGAGGAGGGATCGGTCGGCGGCGGCACCGGGATGAACTGCTACCAGTTCAAAGGTGGGAACGGTACCGCCTCCCGGCTGGTGCACTACGGCGGTACCACCTACACCGTCGGCGTGTTCTTGCAGGCCAACTTCGGTTCCCGCACGGAACTGACGCTCGCGGGCGTGCCGCTGGGAGGGGTGCTGGCCGCGGACAACCCGATGGCGGAGCACGCTGGGGGACCCGCAGGTGCCGGGTCGGTTATCGCTGTGGTGGCGACCGATGCCCCACTGATCCCCAATCAGTGCAAGGCGATGGCCCGCCGGGTCACCCTTGGCCTAGCCCGCACCGGTACGGCAGGATCACACTTTTCCGGCGACCTTTTCCTGGCCTTCTCCACTGCCAACCCCGGCGGATTTTCTCCCCACGCCGCGGATGCCCATTCTGGCGCGCAGGGACCCCTCGGTCGGCTCACCTTTATCCCCTGGGCCTTCGTCGACCCCTTTTATGCCGCCGTGGTGCAGGCGGTCGAAGAGGCGGTCGCCAACGCCCTGGTCGCCAACGAGGAGATGGTCGGCAGGGACGGGCACCGCACTCCCGCGCTGCCCCGCGACCGGGTCGTGGGACTATTCCGTTCGCGCCGGCACGAGGCCTGAGAGTATGCACGGCCGGCGTACGACCGTTCGCCTGGCCCGCCCGCGCGAGCCCTCGTTATCCCCCGTTCAGGTCGTGATGGGTCACCTCGGCGATGCGCTCGATCGTGGTGATCCCGTAGGCCATTGTGAACACCCGCGGCCCGATCGTCGATGGTTAGCGCGACGTCTGAAGCCCGGGTCCGCACGGCCGCCATGATGTCGCGGGAAAGCCGGTCCGCGAGCGCCCGGCGCGACGGGGAAGACGACGTGCAGATGGCCGTCTGCCTATCACGGCGTTAGCCGTGGGAGCCGGGTGCCACGCCGACCACGCCGACCACGCCGTGCATGCCGTCCGGCGGCGGGTGCCACGCCGAGCGTTTAGCCGAAGTCGAAGGTGGCGACCACGGGAGCGTGGTCTGACTCCGGGTACTTGCGGTCTGTGCCGAATGCGACGGACTCGTCGTGGAGGATCTCGTTGTGGATTTCTGAGCCGCGGTAGTAGGCCAGCAGGTTGCGGGTGACGAGCATATGGTCGAGCATCTCCCCGCGGCCCTGGTGGAAGAGTGTGTAGCGCGACGGGACGGGAACGGTCTGCTCGACAGGCACGAGCACCCGGTTGGCCAGGTCGCCGTGGCCGGTGTCCTCGACGTTGCCGCGGATGGCGAGTACGGGCACGTCATCGGGGGCGGCGTTGAAGTCACCCGCGACGATGATCCGGGCGTCGGGGTCAGCGTCCAGGATCTGGTCGACGAGGCGCCGGGCTTCGAGGGCTTGGCTCATGCGTTTCATGGAGGAGATGAAGGAGCCTTCGGCCCAGGCGTCAGCGGTACGCCATGTGTAGGTGTCGATCTTCTGCCCGGGGATGTCGGTGGGGATCTTGGATTTCAGGTGCACGTTGATGACATGCAACTGCCCGCCACCGATCTGGCCGAGGTCGATTTGCACGTGCAGAATGGGCCGCTCGATCGCGATCTCTATTGGCCCGGGATCGGCGGGGACCGCTGTCAGCCGCAGGTAGCGCGGCCTGGCGACAAGGTCGTTGCTCAGCTGACGATGGGCCAGGACGGGTAAGTGGGTGACAACGACTAGGTTGCGCTCGTTGTACACCGCATCGCCTTCCGGCTTGGTGCTCACCACGGGAGCGCCGTCAAGGTTGGTGCCGGCCAGCAGTTCGGCCAGCGCGAGCAGTGCGCGCGGCTGGCCGGGGCGTTCCTGGCCGTTCACCTCCTGAAAACAGGCGACATCGGCACGGAGCCGGGTGATCTGCGGTTTCATCAGCACGACCCGCTCAGCCAGCGACGGCCTCTCACCAGGGGCAGTCTCGTCGAAATTTTCCAGATTGAACGTCGAGATCCGAAACGCCGACATGACCCCACCCCCGCATGCGATGACCCAGCAATAGATGATAACGGGCCGGGAGCCTTCGGCGCACCCACCACCCAGCGGCTATGGCGCACCCACCACTTAGCGGCTATGGCGCACCCGTCACCCAGCGGCGCAGAGCCGGAACTGTTCGGCCGGCGTCGAACTGTTCCGCGCAGCCGAGCACCTTGATCAGGTTCCGCGGCGCCGGTTTGCGGTTAGGTTTGCGCGTATGGCCACAGACGTGGAACTCGAGGTCGGGAGCAGGGTGGTACGCATCTCCAACCCGGACCGGATGTACTTCCCGGCCCGTGGCGAAACCAAGCTCGACCTCGTCCGCTACTACATGTCGGTCGGCGATGGCGTCGTGCGCGCGCTGCGCGAACGGCCGTGCATGATGCACCGCTTCCCGTCCGGCGTGGCCGGCGAGAAGGTCCACCAGAAGCGGGTGCCGCACGGCGCGCCGCCGTGGCTGGAGACGGTGCGGGTGGACTTCCCGCGCTACGGCAGGCACGCCTACGAACTATGCGTTACCGAGTTGGCCAGTGTCGTATGGGCCGTCCAGATGTCCACGGTGGAGTTCCATCCGTGGAACTCGCGCCGCGCTGACACCGAACGGCCGGACGAATGGCGCATCGACCTGGATCCCATGCCACGCTGCGGGTTCGGCACCGTGCGCAGGGTCGCCCATATCGTCCACGAGATACTCGACGAACTCGGAGCGGTCGGGTGGCCGAAAACCTCCGGCGGCAACGGCCTGCACATCTACGTCCGGATCGAGCCTCGGTGGGGCTTCGGGGAGGTCCGCCGCGCCGCGCACGCCTTCGCCCGCGAGGTCGAACGCCGCGCGCCGGGCCAGGCGACGACCACCTGGTGGCGCAAGGACCGTGACCCGACCATGCTGTTCGTCGACTACAACCAGAACGCCAGGGACCACACGATCGCCAGCGCCTATTCGGTTCGGGGCGTGCCGGAGGGAACCGTGTCCACCCCGATCACCTGGGACGAGATCGACGACGTCGACCCACGCCACTTCACCCTAGCGACCGTGCCCAGCCGCTTCGCCGAGCTCGGCGACCTGCACAAGGGCATTGACGACGCCGTCTACTCCCTCGACAGCCTGCTGGAGTGGGCAGACCGCGACGGCCTCGACTAGGCCTGCCTGCCGGAACGCCGGATGCAGAGAACCGATCCTCGGTGGCCCACTGCGGCCCACTGCGGCCCCCATACGGGCTGTTTCTGGCATGGACAGCTGGCGGAGAGCCGGTCCGGGCCGGGCCGGGCAGGGTGAGGTTGTGCTCGGACAGGTAGCCGGCGTCGGCGAGGAACAGCCCGATCGGGTGCTGCTGGCCGGCGCGCCGGTCACCGCCGCCGGCGGGCTGGCCACCGCGCGGAGGCTGGTGCTCGGTGATCAGCCTCGGCGGCGTCTTCGGCTTGGCGCAGCATGGGCTCGAACCATATGGTGCCGGTGGTGTCCTGGGTGAGCTGGGTGGCGATGATCAGCCCGTCTTCGCTGATGCCGTTTTGGGCGTTGTAGCCCTGGTTGAACCCGCCGCCGCGGACGGGCATCAGCCGCGAATCGGGGTCGGTGAGGTTGCGCACCGGCCCCGGCCCTTTTGCCTTCGCCTGCGCCGCAGCCCCGGCGTTGCGCCGCGGCGGCCCGCTGCCGCGCCTTGGCCAGCTTGCCTGGGCCCGCCGGACCCGGCAGTGCTCGCCGGCCGGCACCCGCGGCCGGTTGGGCAGCGGCTTGCCGGTGGCGGCCATCGATTCGGTGTTGCGGACCTCCCAGTCGCCGATCTTGGCCTGCTGGGCGGCCATCGCCCGCGCCACCGCCTCCTCGGCCAGCTCGACGGCGGCGGTCTTGGGCGGCGGCCCGGTCCGCTCACCTGCCTGCTGGCGCGCCCGGAACCGGCGGGCCTTGCCGTCCTGTTCCGCCTGCGCCTGACCGCGCTCGGCCTCCAGTTCGGCCAGCGCTGCCCGGATCCGCCGGTCCCGGCCGCGCGGATCGGCCGCCTGCGGCGGCACCTCATCGCCGCGGGCGTCCCCGAACAGGCCGTCTTCGGCCGCGTCGGTGCGGGCGTGCTCGGCGACCAGGTCCGCGGCCATCTTCCGCAGCCGCTCCTCGGTGCGGTTGGCGGCCTTGGACGCGCTGGCGGCGAGCTTGGTGCCGTCCAGCGCGACCACGCCCAGCGTGACCATGCCCAGCCGCGCGCACAGCATCAGCACCTCGGTGAACAGGGTCTCCACCGCGCCCGGGAAATCCTCGTGGAACCGGGCGATGGTCACATGATCGGGCACATCACCGGCGCAGATCATCACCCGCAACGCCACATCGCTCCAGCACCGTGTCTCGATCCGCCGCGAGCTGGTCACCTTGTTCGCATACGCCCACACCAAAGCGCCAGCAGGTCCGGGTTATACCCGGCCGCGCCGGGTGCGCCGGCCCCGCCGGTCCGCCGCCGGGTGCGCCGGCCCCGCCGGTCCGCCGCCGGGCGTGAAACACCGAGGTGTCCAGGTGCTCGTCCACCACCCGGATCACCAGCCACACCGGGTGATCCGGGGGCAGCTACTCCCGCATGTCCGGCGGGAGCAGAAACGGCTCATCACGGGCAGCCCGCCGGTATCCCTTCGCCATGATCTGATTCTGCGACTTTAGCATCACAGGCCCCACAACCCCGCCGACCGCCGGGCCGCGATTTTGAAACAGCCCGCCCAGGGGCCGCGATGGGCCACCCAGGCCACCCCAGGGGCCGCGATGGGCCACCCAGGTCACCCCAGGGGCCGCGATGGGCCACCCAGGCCGCTCCCGCATGGCCATCAATGTGTACTGCCACCCTGATGCCAGCCGGGCCGTCCATGATCCGCTACGTCGGAGCCTTTTCAGCTGTCCGCGCTGAAAAGTCTCCGACGTAAGGGATCAAGCTGGCTGCGGGCTCACTCCGGCGCCGTCGTTGGCGGGTTTAGAGATCAACTAACACGCTGGGTGGCCCACCGAAGCCCCTGCCCCAATGGCCTGGATGGCCCACCGTGGCCCCTCCAGAGACTGTCGCAAAATCGAATTCGACCAAAAATGATCTCCACTTGGTGCTGGTTTGCAACGACTCAGAGTGGAGATCGCTCCACCTTGCTTGGTCACATGGCACCTCCCATCGGCCAGTCCCCCACTACCCGCCGGTAGGCGGTTATTCTGCAACAGCCCGCATAGGGACCTCGATGGCCCACCGTGGCCCCTGAGACGATCTTCAGCGCGGCCCTCGGTGGCCCATCGCCGCGGCCCTCGGTACGCGGCCGGGATCCGGGCGCCGGCCGGTGGATCGCGAGCCCAAGCGGGGGCGCCGCGGGCCGTCCGCGGCCGCTCCGATCCGCCGCGGGCCGCGCGGCCCCATGAAGTGCGCAAAGGGCCGTTGCGCCCAGATAGGACGGGCAATGTGACATTTCACGGTGCTCGGGATCAACCAGCCTGCTGACACGGCCCAGTTTTCATGAACCCGCGGTCGCGGGCGCCGGCACCAGCGGACGCGGATCGAAGAACGCCCGCACCGAAGAGATCCGGCCCGCACGGACCCGGTACCAGGCCGCGGTGGCAATGGTGTCGGAGGATGTGCGGGTTACCAGGTCGTAGATTATGCAGACCTCGTCGCCGTCGGCGAATACCCGGCGCACGTCGGCTGCCTGGATTCCCCGGTCGTAGAACCGTCGAAGACCGCTGAGGTACGCGTCGGCCCCCTGCGCGCTCCCGAAGGGCCCGACGAAGCTTATGTCGTCGTGGATCAGCGAGCGGGCGGTGTCGAAGTCACCGCTGCTCCACGCCTGCAGGCAGGCGGTGGTGACGGACGAGGCGCCAGGCATGATCAACCCTCCTCTGCTATCGGGTCAGACGATCCCTACCCCCGGCCACCCCGCGCTCACCCTTCTTGGCACCAGTCCCCCGTGCTTATCGGCCCGCTTCGGCCATAGCCTCGTTCGGGACAAGCCATGCGAGGGACAGGCCTGGCGAGGAGCACGAGGAACCAGGAGCACGAGGAACCAGGAGCACGAGGAACGAGAAACACACGGAACCAGGAGCATGAGGAGAGGCAGCATGCGTTACCGCCAGCTCGGCAGGACGGGCCTGTCGGTGTCCGAGATCGGTTACGGGGCATGGGGCATCGGCGGATCGATGTGGGTCGGCGCTGAGGAGCACGAGTCGGCGAGGGCGCTGCACCGGGCGATCGAGCTCGGCATGAACTTCATCGACACCGCACGTGGTTATGGGGAGAGCGAGGGCATTGTCGGGAAGATCCGTTTCTTCGGCGTATCGATCAACGACTACCAGCCGGATAACGCGCTCGAGCTCGTCCGGAGCGGGCACGTCGACACGATCCAGGCCATCGACAACGTCTTCCACCAAGCGCCACGGGAGCGGCTGCTACCCACATGCGCCCAGCACGGCGTCGGCGTCATTGTGCGGGTACCGCTGGACGAGGGCGGCCTCACCGGGCGCATCACAGCGGACACGACCTTCCCCGACGGAGACTTCCGCAACAGTTACTTCCGCGGCGATAGGAAGGCCCTGGTGGAGCACCGTATCGACGCCCTCACCGCCGACCTGGGCATCGACCGCAGCCAGGTGGCCGAGGTCGCGCTGCGCTATGTGCTCGGCGAGCAGGCCGTGTCGACCATCATCGTTGGCATGCGGAGCGTACGGAATGTAGAGCGCAACGCCGCTGTGAGCGACGGTCGAGGGCTCACCGGCGAGCAGCGGGCCATCCTCGCGAAGCACCGGTGGGAGCGGAACTTCTACGAAGCATGACCTGTTGCTGCGGGAACTTCGGGCATGAGACTCGTCAGACCACGGCCGCACCTGTCAGCAAGAGGACTGGCTTCAAGACGTCGCTCACCGTCGGGGAGTCCTCGGCCTCCACAAGGTCGTACCGCACGCGGACGGCTGGCTTGTTGATCGTGATAAGGCGGCCCAGGTCAACCGGTGTCGCGATGACCACCACCTCAGCGTCGGATGCGTTGATCATCCGCTCGAACTCGTCCAGCTGCTGACCGCTGTAGCCCATCGCGGGCAGCACGGGCCCGATGTCGTATTTCTCGTAGATGTCACGCATCGTCCCGGTGGCGAGGTGCCGGGGATCCAGGATCTCGGCGGCGCCGCCTCGCCGGGCGGCGACGACACCGGCGCCGTAGCGCATTTCGCCATGGGTGAGCGTTGGGCCGTCTTCGATCACAAGCACGCGCCGCCCTCCGATGAGGTCCGGGTTGTCCGCCCGAACCGCGCTGCGGGCACGCAGCACCGTCGCACTCGGGTTCAGCCGTGCGGCCGCCGCCTCAACCGCCGCGAGCTGCTCCGCGGAGGCTGAGTCGATCTTGTTAACAACCAGGACGTCGGCCGCGCGGAAGTTAACTTCCCCCGGGTGGTAGGCGCTCTCGTGCCCGGCACGCAACGGATCCACAACAGTGATCCACAAATCGGGCCGGTAGAAGGGATAGTCGTTGTTCCCTCCATCCCACACGAGGATGTCGCATTCGGCCTGCGCCTGCTCAAGGATCGCCTGGTAGTCCACTCCGGCGTACACGACGGTGCCCTCGGCCAGGTGTGACTCGTACTCCTCGCGTTCCTCGACCGTGACATTCGCGCGGCGCAGATCCGCATAGGTCGCGAACCGCTGTACTCGCTGCGCCGCCAGGTCGCCGTAAGGCATGGGGTGGCGAACCACGACCGGCGTCCGGCCGACCGCCCGGGCAGCCTCCGCCACCCGCCGCGATGTCTGGCTTTTTCCCGACCCGGTACGCACAGCGCACACCGCGACAACCGGAACCCGCGCCGTAAGCATCGTGTCGCGTGGCCCGAGCAAGACGAAAGACGCGCCCGCGGCCATCACCTGGCTCGCCTCGTGCATCACGTACTCGTGGGACACATCGCTGTAGCAGAAAACCACGTCATCGACCGCGAGTTCCCTGATCAACGCGCTGAGATCGGATTCAGGGTGGATCCGGATACCTTCCGGGTACCGCGAGCCCGCGAGCCCGGGCGGATAGATTCGCTCCTCGATGAAGGGAATCTGGGTCGCCGTGAAAGCGACGACCTCGTGATCCGCGCTGTCGCGGTATACGACGTTGAAGTTGTGGAAGTCGCGGCCGGCGGCTCCCATGATCAGCACTCGTCGGGGCATCAGATCTCCCTGGCTATTTCCGGCCTCCACGGCCAAGCGTGCCGTTCCTTAGGGCCAGCTTGAAGTGTGCCGCCTGCGTCTTTGCCCTGGTAGGGACCAAGGCCCCCGATGCGGCTCCGGCAGTTCGAACGCCCGAGCGCTGATCCCTCCCCGCGAGCCCAGCGCACAAACGCTGATCCCCCGCAAGCCCAGCGCACACAAACGCTGATCGCTCCCCGCAAGCCCAGCGCACACAAACGCTGATCGCTCGGTCCAAGCCCAGCGCGCACATAGACGCCGGCTCACGTTGACATACTGGCGCCGTGAAGCCCCTTCGCGTCCTGCTGTTCGACGTGTTCGGAACGCTGGTCGACTGGCGTTCCAGCCTGATCGAGACCGCAGTCGGAGTGGCAGCGCGCTCGAACATCCGGGCCGATTGGGCCGGAATCGTCGACGACTGGCGTCGCGCGTATCAGCCCGCATTGGACCGGATCCGGCAGGGCGCCTCTTGGCGGGATCTCGATTCCGTCCAGCGCGACACGCTGTCCGCGGTTCTCGCTCAGCACGGCGTCGAACTTTCCGCGGCCGACCAGGTGACGCTGATCGGAGCCTGGCGTCAGCTGCGGCCCTGGCCGGATAGCAGGGAAGGGCTCGACCGCTTGCGCAGCAGGCACATAACCGCCACCCTGTCGAACGGCCATGTCGCGCTGCTCGTGGACTTGCTCAGGTTCGCTGACCTGCGCGTTGATGCGGTGCTCTCGGCGCAGCTCGCCGCTGCTTACAAGCCCGACGCGCACGTGTACCGAACGGCGCTGCAGCTGCTCGATTGCCAGCCCGAGGATGCCGGAATGGTTGCCGCACACGCACCGGACTTGCGCGGCGCGGCGAGCCTGGGCCTTCGTCCGATCTTCATCCGCCGGCCGCTCGAATGGGGGCCGACCGCGCCGCCAGCCGACCCACCCGCGTTGGCGGGCCTTCTTGTGGGCGAGGGGCTCGTTGATCTCGCCGAGAGGCTCGGCTGCTGAGGTGGTTCTCGCGTCCTTCAGGAATCGGTGGGAGGGTGGCCAAATGAGCCGCGAAGAGCGGGATGGGGTATCGCTATCCAACCTCGATCAACCGCTGTTCGAGGGGGCGGATGCGACCAAACGGGATCTCGTTGACTACCTGGACGCGGCTCGTGACCGCATCATCCCGGCACTGCGCGACCGGCCGCTGTCCGTGATCCGCGTTCTCCGCGGGCAGGCACCCTTCATGCAGAAGAACGTCCCCGCGTACACCCCGCCGTGGGTGCGGTCGGTACAGGTATGGGCCGAGACCTCAAAGCGCGAGGTCTCCTACGCGCTCTGCAACGACCGTCGGACGTTGCTGTGGTTCGCTAACCAGCGGGCCGTAGAGTACCACCCGACCCTGATTCGCGCGGACCGCTGGGACCGCCCCACGCATCTGGTGCTCGACATCGACCCGCCGTCCGCCGACGCGTTCCCCCTCGCCGTGCGAGCCGCCCACCTGGTCCGCCAGGCTCTGGCCGACGCCGACTTGACGGGCGCGGTCAAGACCAGCGGAGCCAAGGGCGTACACGTGTTCGTGCCGATCGAGGCACAGGCGATCGACGACGTGGCCGCGGCCACCCGGGCGATCGCCGCGCGTGCCGAACGGCTGGACCCAGCGCTCGCGACTACCGCCTTCATCAGGGAAGACCGCGCTGGCAAGGTGTTCCTCGATTCGACCCGGGCGGGGGGTGCGACGGTGGTGGCGGCGTACAGCCCGCGCGTTCGGCCGGGCGTTCCGGTGTCGTTTCCGGTGGCCTGGGATCAGCTCGATCACGTTCGGCCAGCAGATTTTACCGTGCACACCGCGGCGCGGTTGGTCGCCGACGTCGATCCGTGGGCCGATTGGATGCCCGCGCCGCAGCCGCTGGGCTCCGACCTCATCGAGGAGGGCCGCGCGATTCCGGTTGCCCGGGTGCAGGCGATGCACGAGGGGAAGCGGCGTGCCCGCGCTCGCCGCGGGTAGCGTCCCGGCCACCGTCCTCGACCGGGGCGGGTGCTTTCAGCCCGCGAGCAGCCGCTCCACTCGGAACAACGTCTCCCTTAGATTGGCCTCGGACGTGGCCTCGTGCGCCTCACGCGGTGACAGCCAACGCAGCGGCGCGTCTGGGCGCTCCGCCCGCGCGGCGTCCGGGGTCCGAGTGGCAAAGAAGAACCGGAGATCGGCGTGCTCGTGCGCAGGTTCCCGGCTGGCCGCGGGGACGGGGACGATCACCACATGCCGAACCTCGGCGTCCGGCCACGGCACCAGGTCGGGCAGCCCGGTTTCCTCGCGGGCCTCCCGCAGCGCGATGGCAAGCGGGTCGCTCTCACCGGGATCGGCGTGCCCACCGACCTGAAGCCACGCCTGCTGACGCTGATGCCAGCGCAGCAGCACCCGGCCGCTGGCCGGGTGCACGATCAACGCTGACGCGGTGACATGCAAGGGAATTGAGCGACGCCATGGGTCATCAGCACCGTCCGCGAGCGCGCGCACCCGCTCGAGGTCGACGGCCTCGGTCTCGTCCTGCGGACGGAAGCGGCCGAGAATGCCGGGCACGGAGCGATGGTGGGAAGACACTGATGGAGTACTTACCCTGATCGGGGCGACGATCGTCCCAGTGAGTGCATGACGTGTTCGCTCGTTGCCGCACCCCTATTTCACCGCGGATTCCAGGGAATACCTGGCGCGGCTTAGCGCTGAATGATGAAGTGACGTTCGAGGATCGCTGGCCAGATGCATGAGGATTACTGCTTCAGTTGCGGGTCGTACGCGCATATCGACGATACGACCAAGCTCTGCGGCCCCTGCTACGAGGACTGGCCAGCCGAGGACGGACCCGGGGAGCGCGAGTGGCGCGGTGAGTGAGGATCGCCGCGACGTTACAGGAGTGATCCGGCCCCGCGGTAGCCGTTCGGGATAGTTTTCCATAACGGCTGGCGCGCGTGCGCCACGCCCCTGCAGCGGGCACGCGGCTACCGCGTTTAGCCCCTCGCGGCCAAACATCGGCGGCGGCGCTGGTCCACGGCTTCGCGGACGCCATACTGGGGGCGGGCATCCACTGGCATTTAGGACAGCAATTTCAAAGGTGAGCGTCATGCGCTTCCGGCCGGGCGTAGCGATCGACCTCGGCACGGTCAACACTCTGGTAAGCGTCACGGGCCGGGGCCTGGTCATCGAAGAGCCCTCCGCCATTGCCCTTGACAAGGCGGCCGGCCGGGTCGCCGCCGTAGGCTGGGCCGCAGACGCGCTGGCGGGGAAGGAACCCGTGGACGTCGAGGTGATCTACCCGCTGCGGCATGGGGTCATCGCCGACTTGGATGCGTCCGCCGCCTTGCTGCACGGCTTCTTGCGCCGCGCGGGCGTGCGCCGACGGCTGCTACGGCCGCACGCGATGGTATGCGTCCCGACCGGGGCCACGTGGGTGGAGCGGCAATCCATTTCTGCCGCGCTCAGGGCCCGCGGCCCTCGATGCATGGTGACCCTCGTCGATGAGCCCGTCGCCGCCGCCGCGGGAGCAGGCGTCAGCCTTTCCGGCGGCGAGGGTGCCTTCATGGTGGACGTCGGCGGCGGGACAACCGAGGTCGCGGTGGTGGCAGGTGGTCGCGTCGTGCGTGCCCAATCCCTGCGCCTGGGGGGCAACACCATGGACGAGGCGATTGTCCGCGCCGCCAAGACCGAGCTTGGGCTGCTGCTCGGCCGCAAGGCGGCCATGCGCTTGAAGACGACGCTCGGGCTCACCGGGGGTGACGCGGGATATGCGGAGGCAGTCGGGGTCGATGCCGTCGACCGGGCGCCCCGCGTGGTAGACGTGCCGGGGCCGCTCGTCGCGGCGGCACTTGAGCGCCCAGTCGCCACGATCGTCGGCGCGGTCAACGAAATGCAGTCCGATCTCCCGCCGGACCTGGCCGAAGACGTGGTCAGGGGAAAGATCCGCCTCGCTGGTGGCGGAGCCTTGCTCATGGGCCTGGCGAGCAGGATCGAGGCCTCGGCGGGCATCCCCACCGTCGTCGTCGACGATCCGCTCCGCTGCGTCATCCGGGGAGCAGCCGAGATCCTCGAGCACGGCGGCGGCATCGTGCCCCCTGGCTCGCCCGGCTGAGACCCCGAGCCGCTACCGTCCGCTCAGCTACGTGGCGGCGCCGGGAAGCCGCCGACCGCGGTTTCGAACGCCTGCGCCACCCGAAGGCACGAGCTGTCCGCGAAATGACGCCCGACGATCATCATCCCCACCGGCAAACCGTCGGCCAGACCGGCTGGCACCGAGATGGCGGGGTGCCCGCTGACGTCGAAAGGCGCCGTATTAGCGATCATCCCCATAGAACGGCTCAACTGCTCTTCGCGGCTGGCACCGGCAGGCGGGATCGTCGACGCCACGATGGGTAGCGTCGGCAGAACCAGAACATCCACGGCGGCGAGTGCCGTGTCGTACGCGGAAATCAGTTCGAGCGCCAGATTTCTAGCCATCGCGTAGTATCGGCCGTCGTAACGGTCGATCGTGTAGCGACCACACAGCGCAGTCAGCTTCAACGTCTCTGCCATCTCGTCCGCGTGTTGCCTGCGGCCGTTGGCGTAGTGCGCGATGAGTTCGGGGTCGTAGAGCCCAGCCGAATTCATCCCGTAACCGTTCCCATCGATCATCTGGGCGGTTGCCCCATCGGTGGCGATGACGTTCCAGACATGCAGCCCGTCGCGGTGCCATGGAATGCTGATCTCGCTGACGGCCGCGCCTGCCGCTTCGAGCGTGCGGACAGCGGCACGGACGGTCTCGTCCACTCCGGGCTGGGACAAGCCAGGGATGGCAAACCCCTCATCGACCACGCCGATCCGAAGCCCGGCCACACCAGCGTCCAGTTCCGCGAGGTAGTCCCCAGGCGGGGCATCTTCTCGCTGGCGTGGGTCGAGTCCGTCACGGCCCGCGAGCACGCCGAGGAGCAGCGCCGCGTCACGAACAGTGCGGGTGATCGGACCCAGATGGTCGATGGTGTTCTCGATCGGGAACGCTCCCGTGTAAGGCACCAGGCCATAGGTCGGCTTGTGACCGACCGTGCCGCAGAATGCGCTCGGGATGCGGACCGAGCCTCCCTGGTCACCGCCGAGCGCCATGTCGACCTGGTCGGCGGCGACCAGCGCCGCGCTGCCACTGGACGACCCGCCGGCCGACTTCGTCCGGTCCCAGGGGTTGTGCACCGGACCTGTCCGCGACGTGTGACTGCCGCCCGAGAAACACAGGTCCTCGCAGACCGCCTTCCCCGCGATCGTCGCTCCAGCTCCAAGCAAGCGAGTGACAACCGTTGCGTCGCGTCGCGGCACGTATCCCTCGACGGTCGCGGATCCGTTCATCATGGGCAGCCCGGCGACCTCGATGTTGTCCTTGATCGCCACCCGTCTCCCCGCCAGCGGGCCGTCGCTGGCTCCCTTGATCTCTGACGTTACATACCACGCCCCAAGCTCGTTGTCCGCAGTGCCGGGCCACTGGAAGGACCGGCTTGGTGGCTCGGGGATCTGGGCCAGGTACAGGCGCTCCACAGTGTCATAGGACGCCAGCGCGTCGGTGACGAGGGCCCGGAAGGACTCAAGGTCATGCGAGGTCAGGTGGAATCCGTAGTGGCCAGCGATCTCAGCGAGGTCGCCGGCGGTTGGAGGCTTGATGGCCATGGCGTTCTCCCTGCGGTATGAGGGCCCGATCTGTGGCAGCGTAGCCCGGCTGCCGCGGTCGTCCCAGCCCGATGACGGGGGTCTCTCCTGACCCCCCCGTGATCACCGGAGTCGTCATTACGGGTGTCCGCCACGATCAGCTGGTAGCCCAGTTCCACAAGCACGAGGCTGAGCACCGCCTCCACTAGACCCTCCGCGACGCCGGCTACGGCGAGGAAGGTCAAAATCTCGCCAACGTCGGCTGAGCGGGGGAGGTCTGCTGGCAACTCCTCCGCGATCAGCTGGCCAGGCTAACGCGATGCGTCCGCTTTCGCTCCGGCGGTGCCGCGCACGAATTCGCGGACCGCGCGGGCGAATGACTCTGGCTGGTCACGCATGATCAGCGTGTAGCTGTCGGTGATCTCGACGAGTTGCGCGTTCGGCAGGATCGCGGCGAGCCGCTTGCCGTGGTCCGGGCGCTGGACGCGATCCTCGGGTGTCCAGATCACGAGCGCGGGGCGGTCAAACGTCCGCAAGCGCTCGCAGACCTCGACCATCTGTCGGCGGCGTGCCCCGCGGGCGTACCGTGCGAGATCCCGGCGCACGCACCGGTCGGTCCGCGGTGGCCGGAACCAGCCCTCCGTGAGCTCGTCAGGCAGCGTGCGCTTGGCCATCCAGCCCAGGCCAGCCGGCGATCGGCGCACGGCCGGCAGCCGCATGGCCTGCATCGCCACGAAAAGACCTCCCGGCACCATCGCCGCCAGCCGCAGGTTCTTACCCGGCAGGCCGGGCGGGTAGTTCTCGAACGCCTCGCAGGACGAGATGACAAGCCGGGCAACGCGGCGTGGATCGTCACCAGCCAGCGCCAGTGCCGCGCCGTGGTCATTTTGGACCAACGTCACGTCGTCGAGGCCGAGGCGCTCCATCAGCTCGGCAGCGATGCGGCCAAACCCGCGTAGCGACAGGTCCGCGTCACGGCGCATCGGCTTCCTGTGCGCGCCGAGCGGAAGGGTGGGTACGACGCACCGGTGGTCACGCCGCAAGTCAGCGACCACGGGCTCCCACACGGATCCGTCCATCGCGACGCCGTGGAGTAAGAGGAGCACTGGGCCGTCTCCCGCGGTGTCCTCGTATTCGATCGTTCCGGCCGAAAGCTCTACTTCGTTCATTGCCATCACCTCCGGACAGATGGTCCCGCAGCGAGGCGGGCCTGCACCACATCTCGCACTCACGGCGGACGTGGGCCGCTACCGACGACGGCCGGTTCCCAGCCTGCATGGCGAAATCCTCTGCCCGCATGAGCGTCACGCCGAGCTCATGCCACGCTAGAGACCCACGGTTTCGGCTTGATCGTGTGTGGAGGCTGCCCAATGTCATCGGCGAGCAGGCTCTTGTACGACACCATCGGCGCTCGTTACCCGACGACGCGCGGCACGGACCCGCGCATCGCCGCATGGACCTGGCAGGCACTCGGCGAAGGAAGCACCAGGAGTACGCTGGTTCGGTGGCGGAACAGGCGGCGGCGGTCGAACCATCACATCCACCCGACGCGGTGTTGCGCGTCGTGAACCCGATGGTGCGGCTGCTGCTGCGGTCGCCCGTCGCCGGGCCGTTGCGCAAACAGCTGATGGTGCTGCGCTTCACCGGCCGTAAGACCGGGCATCGCTACGACGTCCCGGTCGCGGCACACCAGGTGGGTGACGAGCTGTGGTCGCTGACGGGCGCAGGCTGGCGGCACAACTTCCGCGGCGGTACGGACGTTGAGGTCACGCTGGACGGGCGCACCACCCGCATGCGCGGGGAGCTGGTGACCAACCCCGACGCCGTCGCGCACGTCTACGCGCGGCGCATCGATGACCTCGGTGTGAAACGTGCGCAGCGGCTGATAGGCATCAAGATTCACACGCCGGGAACGCCCACAACGCAGGCGCTCGCCGAGGCCGTCAAGCGCTACCATCTCGCCACGATAAGGTTCACCCCCAAGGCCTGACCGGGGCCTGCTGTCCTGCGGCACGTCCGAGGATGTGGGGGCCAAAGGCCTTTCATGACATTCCGGAACCGCCGAACGCGGGGGCAATGTGGTCGTCCGCCCAAAAGGCGATGAGTTCCTCTTCGCTGAGCTGGGCGGGGGCCACGTCCGAGCGCAGCACGCGCCCAGTGAGCAGCGTCCAGGTGTGAATGAGCAGAAACGCCAGCAGCTCATCCTCGGCCTGGGCCTGACGTGGCGCGGATACGGTACCTGACGCGGAAAACGTCCCCGTCGCCGTATCCGCATGCCTGGCGGGCGGATTCACCGGCATGGGTCACCCCTGCCCGGCACCGGGACCTGCGGGGGCGGCGTGCCACGGCACCCCCCTCGGCCATGGCGCCTGGTGCGTAGCGGCATGCTTGCCGCGCCGCCACGTTGCGCGGCGATATTTCTTCCACTAAGGAGAGGATTTAGCAACCACTTCTTTAAGCGTCCACGTGTCTGTAATTCTGCCGCTTCGTAACCAGGAATGTACCGTACGTATTTTTGGAATATTGTTGTAAGGCCTTGCGCGCGGGGTGTGACACCCGCCAAAGTGGTGACGGTATTCACGACGCCCCTCCATTACGCGTGGGGTGTAAGGGAGGGCCGCCCCGCCGGTCCCGCGCCGTTCTGGTGACACAGGCAGTTACGGAACCTCGGGGACGGTCCTCCGGCTTGTTCGGCGGAAAACCGATCAGGCCAGGCACCGACCGCCCAGCCCGTGGTGGAGCTTCCCCAGCGCCCGCAGCAGTGGCAGCCCCAATGACAGCACCGCAAGGCTGGCAGATCTTCGCCCTCGTGTGGTTGTCAACCTTCCCCCGCCGCCTCGCCACTTGGCCAGGAATCAATGTGTCATCTCGGACCGTCAGGGACGATCCGAGATGTATTGATCGTCAAGACTCTAGCCGATGCGCAACATGCTGGGTTGCGAATCCGGAGGCGAAGTGGAGCTGTTTTTCCGGCTTCGTTATCTCCTGGGCTCTAGCTGCGGAGATGCCCCCAATCGCACGCCATCCAATGACCGTTCAGTAGCGTCAGGTGCAGATGCACGTGCCGATGCAAGAGCCACAGGAAGCTGTCACGGTGAATATCTAGCGGATGGGGAAGGTATTCCTTACCTACCGACGAGACACAAAGCAACATCGGTCGGGTGAGCGCACGATGCGAACGGCGCTGCGGCCAATGTGTTGACCCAAACGCAGGCACGAGCTGACCGTGCGGCGCGGCTCAACGACATTCGGTGAGCTTGGCGCGGATCTGCTTCGGCGTGCGGATGGCCGCGATGGGCCACCCAGGCCCCCATAGGGGCCGCCCCGATGAGGGCCACGATGCGCTACCGAGATCCCTATGGAGTGCGACGGGCCGTTGCGCACCCTCGGCAGGCGCGTCATGGCGGGCTGCAACGGTGGGGTGCCCGTGCCGCACGGGCGGCGAGCTCTACCGGCCTGGGCTGCGGCGTGGGTGACCGGCCGGCCACACGCGGCAGGCCTGAGCCTGCGCGGTTGCTGGTTGTCAGCGCTGCGGTGGCGGCGACGGCCGCTGTGATCGCGAGTGCCCATCCGCAAAACAGCAAGACGGCGGCGACCGCGATGAGCGCGGGCAGGGCGGCAAGGCGGGCCCGGCCGGTGAGGATCCGCAGGGCGGAGAGCGTGCAGCCAAAGTAGACGGCCAAGAACAGCGTCGTCGGCACGGTCACCAGCTCGGGAGTGGTCACAAGCCGCAGCGAGTAGAGCCCGATAATGACGAGGCCCGCCCCGGCGGTGAGCGCCAGGAACGGCCGCGCCGACCGAGGCGGCCGCCGACCGGCCGACCGTCTTGTCAGTTCCATGGCCATTGCCGCGGCGCCGGATAGGTAGGCATTGATTGCGCCCAGGGTCAAAACGACCGCCGCTGCGGCGGCCGCCGCGCGGCCAGGGGGGCCGATCGCGGTGCTGAGCAGGGCCGCAAGCGGAACGTCGGTCACGGCACGGGGTCCTAGGACAGCGATCGTGGCGACCGCCAGGCCGAGATAGACCGCCGTTGTGGTGGCGAAGGCGGCGGCGATGACGCTAGGCAGCTGGCGAGATGGGGCGGCGAAGCGGGTGGTCAGCGGAGCGACGGCCTCCCATCCAACAAAGGACAGCATCAGGGTTGAGGCGGCGTGGCCGATAGCGACCCAGCCGTGTGGCGCGAACGGCGCCCAGTTGGCGGCGCGGGCAGATGGCACGGATCCGGCTACCGCGAGGACGACCACGGCGATCAGCAGCGCGACGAGCACCAGTTGCACGCTCGTGGTCGCCCTCACGCCGCCGAGGGCCAGGCCGAGCGCCACCAGCAGCAGGACGGCCGCGACCGCGCACCGCAGCGGCTGGCCACCGCCGACCAGATCCGCGACGTAGCTCGCGCCGATCAGGCACACAATTGGGGCGCCGCAAATAACGCCGGTGAGGAAGCACCAGCCGACCGCCGCGCCGGCCCGCCCGCCGAGTCCGGCTGCGGTGTAGCCGACCACTCCGCCTTCGGAGCGATGAGTCTTGCCCAGCGCCGCGAAGACGACGGCCAGCAACGCCGAGGCGCCCAGCAGCGCCAGCCAGGCGACGACGGAAGCCGGGCCTGCTTGCGCGGCCGCCAGGCCGGGCAAGAGCAGCAGCCCGGGACCGAGCAGAGCGCCAATATAGAGCGCGGTGCCACGGGGAACGGACAGCTTCTGCGGCTGAGATTGGATCTCTGACGTGGACACACCGTCAGGATTGCTGAAAACCGCTCGCACACGATGGCAAAAATGACGCCAGGACCGTACTGAGACGCAACTTTATGCTGCTAATCTCAACTTATGCACACCAGTATGCCGCAGCATCAGGTAGACAGGCTTGATCGTGCCATCGTTACTCGCCTTCAGGTTGATGGGCGGATCGCCAACGTCGACCTCGCCGATGCCGTCTCGCTATCCCCGTCAGCGTGCCTGCGCCGGGTTAAGACGCTCGAAAGCAGCGGGATCATCGCGGGTTATCGCGCCGAGGTCGACCGCGCCAAAGCCGGACTTGGCCTGACGGTCTTCATCGAGCTGCGCGTCGAAGGCCACTCGCAGGAGACCTCGGCACGGCTCGAGAAGGCGCTGACTTCGATCCCCGCCGTCGTGGCCTGCTATGTAGTCTCCGGAACGTCGGACTTCTTCGTCGAAGTCGCCGTGCCAGATCTGCCCAGCTACGAGCAGCTTCTGATTGGCCAGATCCTGACCATCCCCTCGGTCGTCGCCGCGCGCAGCAGCTTCGCGATCCGAACCGTCCTCAGCCGGGGCCCGCTCCCGCTGGAGCATTGGCGCTGACCGGCCCACCGCCGATCGGGCAGCAGCGGTTTTCGACCGCCGGCCGGCACTGGACCAGACCCCGCAGGATCTCGCGCCGGGCAAACTATCGCAAGAGATGGCCGATAATGACAATCCACGACAGTGGTACTATTTTGACTGTATCCTATGCGGGCGTGTCGGCACGGGGTGTCGCCCGGACCTTAACATAAGGGGGAGGTCCACGGCATGAAAAGACTGATCGTTCTCGCTGTGAGCGCGTTCGCAGCGTTCTTCCTGTTCCCCTCTCAGGTCAGCGCGAGCACGCTGACAGATTGTCTTGCCCAGAAGCACGTGTGCGTCACAAAGAACGGTCACGGTCTGATCTCCGAGGAGCAGCAGGCGCAGCTGGAGCAGCAGATCGGCGATGCTGACATCTACTTGGTGGTCGCCGCGTCCGGTTCATCTGGCTACCCCAGCGCGATGAATCAGATCATCGGCACATTGAATGGTCACAAGCAGTTCACTGTCGGCTTCATGGATAGCCGACTGAGGCGCTTCGGCGCATATAACAAAGGTATGCTGCCTGCCCAAGGTAGCGCCGACATCGCAACAACAGTGGTAGAAAAACATCAAGCGGATATCTTCGCGGCGCTGACGGATTTCGTGCATGATGTGCGGCAAGAGGCCGGCTCAGGTGCGCACAGCGCGGCAGGTAACGGGCCATCGCACGTGCTGCGTAATGTCCTGATCGCCATCAGCATTATTTTTGTGCTGGTGGTGCTTGGGTTTTTCCTGATTGCGCGCCCCATCCGCAAGCGCCGGCTACGGGAACTCGGAGATGCTAAGTCAGCCGCCCAAGATGACTTGATCGCGCTCAGCACCAGGCTGACCGACTTCCACACGGACGTCTCCATCCAAAACAACTCGGACGTAATGGAGGAGCAAAGCGCGGCATTGAGCGCTTATGAGCGCGGTACCAAGGCCCTCGACGCGGCCAAACGGGCCAAGGACATGGGGGCAGTCAGCCGGGCCATCGCCACGGGGCAATACCATCTGGCCTGCTCCGAGGCTCTTGCGGCCGGTCGGCCCAAGCCCGACCGGCGTCCGTCGTGCTTCTTCGATCCGCGGCACGGCATGTCGGTCAACGATGTTGACTGGAGGCCCGCGGAAGGCGAGCCCAATCGTTGGGTCCCGGCTTGTTCTGACTGTGCACATAAGGTCGAAAAGGGTATCGAGCCCGAAATGCGCAAGGTGGAGGTCTACGGCGCCCCGGTCAACTACGTCAATTCCGGCTTTGCACCAGCATACTGGGGTGGCTACGGCTTTGGCCACGAGATGTTTATCGGCTTTCTGCTCGGACAAGCGCTCGCGCCTAGCGCTGGCTTTTCCTTTGGTGGCGGAGATTTCGGCGGCGATAGTGATGGCGGTGGCGGTGGCGGGTTCGGCGGCGGGGACTTCGGTGGCGGGTTCGGCGGCGGGGACTTCGGCGGCGGTGGCGGTGGCGACTTCGGCGGCGGCGGGTTCTCGTAGTCGCACCTCCTCCGCACAGGACTGGCGCACCAGTGCGGAATGACGGAATCGTAACAACGGCCCTCGCGTCACCGTTCCTCAACTGGCTCGAGGAGAGGCTTGATATCCACGATGGGCGTTCTGTCAAGCGCCTCGAGGTTCCGCACATGAATCCTGATGTCGTCGATCGCGAGGATCCGCACGTTGTGCAGCCCGACGGGGTTCGGCCGATCGGACGAACGAGTGCTGAAAACTCCGCGCATGGGGTTGCCCAGATCACCACGCGGATGCACGACCAGTACGTCGCGCCGGGCGCGATCAAGCCATGTCAGCACGATGATCTCGGAACCGACCTTGAGGTCGCGAATCCCCGCGCGCATTTTCGGATCGAACACGAGCCAGGCGTCCGGGGCTCCTTCATCACCTTGCCTTGGGGCGAGGTCGGGGTCGACGAGCGGAGATTCGACCCATCCGATGGGCTGAAGTTTGTAGTGAGCGTTACCCATTCATCCGCCTCTCGCCCGATAGCAGGCGCCTCTTATCTGGTAGCCGACTTGGCGGGTCAGTCACCGCGGCCCTGGACCTGACGATCGGGGCCGGGCGTGTTTGTTCAGCCGGGAGCTCAGCCTGGTCGCGATCGGGTCTCGGGGGCGAAGAGCCCGAGCACCGCCGCCCCGCCGAGGATACTGGCGGCCAGCCCGAAGGCCGCGCCGTAGGAAGCCGTGTCGACGAGGAAACCCGCCGCTATGGGTCCCGTGACGGTGCCGACGTCGCCGGCCATCTGGTAGGACGCGACCATTGTCCCGCCACGCCCGGCCAGGATGTCGCCGATCATGGCGGAAGGCGCGACGTCGAGCAGTCCGGATCCCAGGCCGAACGTGGCCAGAGCGGCCAGGTACCCCCAGAGACTAGGCAGTAGCGCCAACATCACCATGCCACCCGCGGACCCGATGCAGCCGGCGAGGATGACCGGCCGCCGGCCGAGCGTGTCGGCCGCCCACCCGCCGGGCAGTAGCGTCGCCGCATTCAGCGTGGCGAAGAAGAGGAACCCGATGCCTGTCCAGACCGCTGAACGATGCAGGATGTCACGGACGAACAGCGGCACGATGGCGCTGCGCACGCCCATGGTGGCGAAACCATCCGCGAGGTTCGCGGACGCCGCGGCACGGTATGCGCGGCTGCGCAGCGCGCGCGCTATCTGGGCGAGCGGCCGGGTCGCTTGTGGGTCGCCCGGGACAGCCCCGCGCGGCGCGTCTCGCAAGACGACCGCGGCGATGACCGCAGGAACGATGAGCATGCCGCTGTAGATGATGAACGGCGCCCGCAGCGACCATGTGGCGACCAGCCCGCCAACCGCCGGGCCGCTGATCCCGCCCACGAGGAATCCGCCAGTGAACATGCCGCTGGCCCGGCCGCGCTGCTCGCCGGGCACGCTGACGAGCAGCAGGGTCTGGGCGCTGACGCTGAACATCGCTGAGCCCAGCCCGCCGATGCCGCGCAGGACGATCAGTTGCGCGAATGACGCGGAAAATCCGGCGAGCATGCTGCTCACCGCGACGATCGCGATGCCGACCGCCATCACCGCGTGCTCGCCGAACCGGTCCACCAGGCGACCGGCTGGCAGTGCTCCCACCACTCGCAGCAGCGCGAACGCGCTGATCACGCTGGCAGCGGTGGCGGTGCTGACCCCAAATTGACGGGCGAACGCCGGGATCGCCGGGGCAACGATGCCGAACCCGAGCGCGACCGTGAACGAGACCGCGGTGAGGATCGCCACCTCACGCGGCAGGTCGCCGAATGGGCCGCGATGGGGGCGAGACACGGACGGCATTCTGCCAGGCGAGCCCGCCAGGTGACCGAGGACAACCCTGACGGCCTGCGAGCGCGCACCTCACGCGATGGCTTTGAAGACGTCAAGGCGCTTGAGCTGGTGCTGGGTGACATCGGCGAAGAGGTCCTTCATGCCGGTTTCGATGCGGCGGAGTTTGTCCTCGGTCAGTCGCAGGTGTTTTGCGATGCGGGTCGGGGACGTGCCGCCGTGCCAGGCGATGACGACACTGCCGCCGCAGCGCACCACGCGGTGGAGTTCGCGCAGGCCGGCGTCGAGGTCGGGCCATAGCGCCACGTTGTTGACAGAAATCACATGATCCACGCTTCGCTCGGGAAGACCGGTCCGGTCTGCGGTACCGAGACCGAGCTTGACCCGGCCAGTGCGGACCGCGGCACGGTTGATCCTGGCCGCGAGGGCGCCCATCTCGGGTGACGGATCGACTCCCTCGACGAGGCGGGCACCCGTTCGCCCGGCCAGCAGGCGGATCAGCCCGCCGGGTCCGTGCCCCAGTTCGAGCACTCGGTCGCCGGGTCGCACATCGAGAATCGCGAGCAGGTCGTCCTGGGTGTTCGTCCAGAGCATGAACCGCCCAGCGAGGCGCCCGCGTATGCCGCTGGGAAGGGCGAACGGCGATGTGAGGGGGCGATCGATGGCCCACGAGCGCGGTTGTCTATCCATACGGCCAGGCTGGCACTTCAAGGTGGCTTGAAGTCAAATGGGGTCATGGATCTCATCCCGATCGGTGAGGCCGCCGCAGGCTCGGGATCAACACCTCGGCGCTGCGCTACTACGAGGAGCGGTGTCTAGTGCGGCCGACCACGCGCCTTCATGGCCGGTGAAGGCGGCCGTAGCGCACTCGCTCGTCATGTGCGTGTGCCGCAGCCTCGTTCGCTGGCCAGCCGGAGCATGGCTCGGGCCATCTGGGCTGTCGAGGGCGGCGTGGGCAGGCAGGGCTCAGCCTGGCGTTGAAACGCGTCGAGCATGAGCGCCACGAACCGCCGCCCGGCGTCTGGGGCATCCTGGCGGGTGACGTGCACGACCGCGGCGTGCGCGATCAGCAAGAGCAGGAGGTCCTCACCGACGAAGTCCTCGCGCAGCCGGCCGGCGACCTTGGTGCGGTCGACGAGTTCGACTACGCGATCGTTGGCGCCTCTGCGGAGCTGCTCGACCTGCTCGTCAGCAGGAAGCGCCATGGACAGCAGGTCGCTGAGGCCGCGGTCGTCGGCCTGCAGCTCGCAGATCCCTTCGACAAAGCTGGCGAATCCGGCCCACGGGTCCGGGGCGGCCAGGGCCTGCTCGGCGGCCTCGGCATACTGGGTGACCTTCTCGATCAGCGCGGCGGCGACGAGTTGGGCGCGAGCAGGAAACCTGCGGTACAGCGTGGCGATGCCGACCCCGGCACGCAGGGCGATCTCCTCCAAGGGCGCTTCCAGTCCCTGCTCAGCGAACACTTCACGGGCGGCAGCCAAAATCGCGGCCCGGTTGCGCTCGGCGTCCACCCTCAGCCGCCGGGCTCCTCGTCGAGCCTCGGTCCGCTCCTCTGGGCTGGTCGGACGGCGAACGGTCATGAACCCATCGTAGCCGATGTGGAGGGCGCGCTCCGGAACGTGTTAGGCTGTTCCGGAGCGCGTCCTCCACATATGCGCTGGCTTGGAGCGCCGGCCCGGACAGGGAGACAGCCGTGAGCGAACGCAACGACGACATTGGGTCCCCGGCACCGACGGTCACGGCCTTGCTCGACGACCGGACCACCGCCGGTGGCTGGATACTCGACCCGGCGGGCTCGAGAGCCGGCTTCCACGTCAAGCATTTCTGGGGCGCCGTCACCGTGCACGGCCAGTTCGGCCGGATCTGCGGCGAAGGCAGCGTCGGGGCGGACGGGACGGTAA